>ERZ1292623.160-Hain-H51-01um-R1-160-length-74616-cov-8_pt1 | contig 74616 bp, 90 predicted proteins | sample MGYA00564398_ERZ1292623 | MGnify/ENA primary metagenome ERZ1292623 (study PRJEB36523, sample SAMEA6512633) | groundwater metagenome | collected 2019-01-07 | study: AquaDiva: Metagenomics assemblies of 32 groundwater samples
TTCTTTATTGCGAGCGTAGCGAGCACAGGGGTTTAATACCCCGACCTTTAGGTCGTTTTTCTTGGCTATTTTAGAAAATTTTTTGAGGCGGCTTCGCCGCAAAATGTTTTGCGGACGAAGCTGCGCACAAATCTACCTGATTAAAGTAGCGTGAGCTTTGTTCGTGGAGATGAACAAAATGGATACAAACTTCACGACTTTAAAAAGCTATTCCCACAAAGTCGGGATCAATTTCTGGCATTTGGAATTCGCAACAAAGTACCGGTACAAGATGTTTGGTAAATTCAAACAAAAAAACTTAGTCGAAGCAGCGATTCGAAAAATGTCCTATAGGCATGGCATAAAAATCCACACCATTTCAGTCATGCCAGAGCATGTTCACATGCTAGTCACCTTTCCTCATGACATGACTGATTCACGAGCACTCATGCTCATCAAAGGAGGATCAGCGTATTACTTCTTCAAACACCATCCAAAAAGCAGATTACGCTTGCCACGAGGACACCTATGGAGCGAAGGAGGCTGCGCCACAACCGTCGGCTACAATGATGTGACAACCGTAGAAAACTACATCCTAAACCAAGAACAACACCACGCAATCGCCTAGCTGGATACCCTACCCTTTAGGGTGGGGAGGAGGTCATCTAGAACCAACAATGGAATTCTCCACGTGGATGAAGGAGATAAACTCCTAGGTCCTGTATGCGATAACTTCCTTGATGCTCTACAAGGAAAAGAAATCAAACCAGATCAACTCCGTTATGCTTACCCAGCGGACAGCCTCATCCTATTCACAGCTAATGATCCTACTGTTTTCTCAGGACCCCTTAATGACCGTATGTTTCTAATTGAAGTTCCTTACACAGACAATCGCGATACTAGTCATGGCATTACTCGGAAAGCCTATCATGGGGAAGTTACTGAAGCGAGTCAAATCCCTATTGGAGACACCCACAATGAAAAAACATTCCAATTGCGTCAAGTTCCCATGTCTGTTATCCTTGAACGAACCCTTGACGCACTCTACATTCAATTTCGAAAAGAATACAACGGACCTGGAAAAAACAACATTTCCGCTAGCAACCGATCCAAAATAGACGCTCTTGACATTGCCCGAGCCAAACTCTTATACGATCGCGTCTTTTATACTGAAACTCCCCATATTGTGGATGATGAGCGCACGATGGTAGGAATTGAATACGCCCTTTCTACTCGCGTTCAAGAACCAGATGTGCAACGAACAAACACAGCCTTTGAAGCTTTGCGCACGTGGATCCGCACCGAATTCCCCAAAGTTCTCGAACAAGAACAAAACACTTGGTGGTGCCGAACCTATCAAGAATTGGCTATTGCCCAAACACAGATCCCTGAACTAGGGGGTTATCTTGTAACAGAACTTGCTGACTATGAAGCAGACCCTGCCAAGGCCCTTCCTGTGTTTGAAAAAGTTAAAAGAGCCCATGAATCCACTGTTCCTGCTCTTCAACGAGCCAAACTTGAACACCCTTTTATGAATCACCTCTTCAAAGAACAACCCAGATTCGCACGCGCTGACAAGGACCAAGTCAAAGAACTCATCGCTTACTACATGGAGAGCAAGAAACACACGGTTTGTCAGATTCCAAACCCCCCTGCTTAAATCACTATGACCCTTGACTCCTATCGAAAAGCAGATTGCCCACTCTTTCGTGTTCCCCCCATAGATTTCTCAACCGTCCAAGAAGCTCTTGAACTCACGATCGTGCGTGCCTGGGAGAGCGGCCAAAACGCTCAAAACACAATTAACAGTTTACTACAAAATTCCCAAGTGGTTGGAACTCTTGCTGTTCAAGTAGAATCTCATTTGGGATACCAACGTGCCAGCGCTCTGGGCCTTGTGGAAACAGAAAAAGCTTCCAAACTTGCTATGTACGACCAGAAAAAAAAAGAAGAAACCACCCGTGTTGAAGAAGCCTATGCTCCTGAACTGCGTGAACGGGAAGAACGCACTCGTACTTTAGAAGGAAACCTCAGTCGTAAACACGCAACGTACACTGCTGCGCAAGCCAGACTTGAAGAGATGCGCGGACGCGTCCGAGCCAAACTTGACACCCTAGGAGGAAAAAAAGGATTCCAAACCTTGCTCACCTTACAACAAGCGATCACCCAACATCCTTCTTCAAGTTATGAGGACATTGGATATGAATCTGCTCATCCTCACCTCGCTCAAGCCCTTAATTTAGTTACCTCTTTCGAAACAATAGACCCCCTTCAAGGGCAAACCCTTGAAACCCTTGTTTCTAATCCACCCCCACCCTCGAAAAAATCCCTTCCTTATAGAGCCCTTCAAAAAATATGGGCCTTCCTTAACTATAAAATGTGGTAACCATGCAACCTTCTAACCCTTCACAACCATCCCCTGCTGACCATGCTATGCCTGAACTTTTATCCTTTGAAGAATACATTACCAGATTCAGCCAACGATATCGGAAAGAAAAACCCTTCCAAACCATCGTACACACCTACCTTCACATAAGCCGCACCCGGCGAGCCAAACTTGGCCTTGCCCGACACGTTTATCCTTCTTGGTATCAACGAACTACAGACAAACTCGTTCGTAACTACGCCCTTCAAGTTCGCACAGAACTTGAAAAGGCTCTAGAAGTAAAAAATGAACTTCTTCAAATTCAAGAAGCATCCACTATTCTTACTCAAGGCGCGGATGACGTCCTTCGTACAGCAGCAGAGCGCAAAGTCGCTGAAGAGTCCACCCGTGAAACCACCGAACAAAAACAACTTGCTCTTTATGGAGTTGAACAACAAATTGAGACTGGCAAGCGCGTTGAAGAAGAACGCGCTGCCATAGAACAAGAAATGATTCGCGCAAAAACAGATGCACAAGCCATTGCGCGAAAAAAACTCGAAGAACGCCTTACCTCATCTTCGTTGATTCGGGTTGACTCAGAAGGCATCCTTCAATTCGATGAGCAACGCATTGTCGATCGACTCGAACGCTTATTTCTCCAAGAAATCATCGAAACCGTCGAACGAGAGGATGGTTGTGGATTCATGTCTAAAGTTAGACAGAATTATGAAGGATTGTTTTCTCATCATGATGCTTTGGAAGAGCTGGGTGAACTTCCAGTAGTAGAATGGGTTCAATCCATTATCCTCTCCCGCACCAAAGGCTATCGGCTTCCTACTTTCCCTTACTTCATGGTGCAGAAATTTGAAGAACGAACCCGAGGCACCCTGGACTCTGCTATTAGTATTGATTGGAGCGGAAGCATGAAAGATGACAACAAGTATATCGTTGCCCGAAAAGCAGGACTTGCCACTCGCGCATTACTTCGAAAACTCAACCCACGAAATGAAACTTACCTATCTGTTTACAGCGCATCTGTACGGTCCAAGACTTCTGCTGAACTCATGAAAATTGAAACCCCTGAAAACGGAACCTGTACCGACTTTGCCCTGGATTGGTTACTTACCACACTCACAGGCCATGTCCCTAGCTTAGCTTACCTCATTACTGATGGCTTACCGAACAATGTACATGACGCAATTAAAGTAGCGCAGCGATTCCAAGAACATCCTTACATTCATCTTCGCATCTTTTTGATTAACGGAGATGCGAATTCTGAGGAAAACATCCGAAAAATAGGCCGCGCTGCCGGCCCCAATACAAAAGTTATCCCTATCAAAGACTATGAGCTGCCTGGAGGAGTGCTGCGAAACATTGACCAATCCATCGGTGAAATGCAATCCATTATGAGCTTCTAGAATTAAGATCCTTCCAAGCGCCGCTCGATTGTTTTTAGTCTAGCACCTAGCTCACACACTTCTCTTTCATGCTTGTACAATGCGTCCAATAATCTGATGGAAGCAGCCAATGCTTCTCTTGCATCCTTTCCACTTGAATTTTGCTCTCCCAAACTTCTAAACACTTCTTCTTTGGATGATTGGACTTGATTCAACTGCCCAATCTGACTGCTTATCACATAACCTTGGTTATTCTTTCTTTGTGTCCATTGAGGAATCTCTACCTGTATTAAAGGAGATGAGAACCTTAATTGCATCTTTCCTAGGCTATCTTCTGAAAGAGATTCTTTGGCTAATGATTCCATGATCGGCTTCTTTGGAGCCAAGTAATGCGCTCGACTCTCTAATGTAGTGGACTTATCTGTATTTACGATCAAAATGTCTTGAGGCTTTATGACTCCTTCCGATTGAAGATAAGTTAATTGCCCGGCATACTTACCCTCTACTACTTGAGGCAAGCACTGTGCGATTTGAGGAAGTGCATCGCACACGGCTCGGATGGATAAGTCGTATGTTAACGGAAGAACGGTTGTGGGAATGGCCTGCTTGGATTCCCCCCTTCTAAACTTTCCACCAAACCAACCATACTCTTCCCCCTTTAATGAGTTGACTCCTTGCAATACTGTGGTAATCCCTGCCGCTGACTGCACATACACTATTCTTTCTCTAAATTTTTGCAATTGACAAAACTCGATTGATCGATCTTCTCCTTTAACTTCACCCATTATCCTTTCCATCAAGTCTAAGAATTCCTTCATTTTCGGTCGGTTCAAGAATCCATCTTGCTTTATAAACATTCACCCAGAGCTTCATATGAGGGATACCTTTAAAATCTTCCTTGAGATTCTTTTCTTATGAATAAGACCCTCTGTTATTTGATCGGCACTTCTGATGAGGTAAAAAGACCCCCTGAAGTTCACACCACTCAACTTCTGATGAAACAGTTAAATGAGCGTCTTCTCTGGCATAACCGCTCTCGCGAGCAAGGCCTTTCATTGGATTACCGGCTTTTACTCAAGCAAGACCTTGCTGCGATCAATCGATCTTTGGATAAAAGAATTCAACACATGCGAACGCTGGCACCCTTTGAATATGAGTATTATTTGACCCTTGCTTACATGGCCGGATCATTGCCTTTGGTTTTTGTCCTACCCTCTTTGGGTTTACCCCTGTGCATAGATAGCCTTATACGAAGCCATCGGCTCTCTCGAGGAGAACCTCCTGTCGGAGTGATTGGCGCTCTGCGAGAGAGGTATCATAGGTTTCGATCCGCTCTTTCTTTCGAGGGCTAAACTTTATAAATATCCACCCTTTTACAGTGATAACGTGATGGTGTATGGCTGACGATAATCTAACTGGAGGTTCTGGAGCTGCTCCTTCTTCTAGCGCTGGAGCTAGCAGACTTGAAACCCTCTCAGCAAAATATGGTTATACACCCACTTCTGGAAGAGCACAAGCTCACCGATCTGTAGATACCCTTTCTGCCGCCACTTATCAAGTCGACCGTTCCCGTCTTGCTGGTTATCGTCAACGAATGAGTGGAGGCCCTCGAACCACTAGCGGAGAAACAACAACTGCTGCACTTGCTTCAGAAGTTGCAGGCATTCAACTTGAGTTGGCCGAACTTGTAGATACTTATGGAAAACTCAATGTGCGCTTTGGAGACCTTGTAAGCAAAGAAGGCCTCTATAGTGTTCGCGACTCTGTAAATTATGCTGGTAACTGGCTCATGCGAAATAAAAAAGGCATGAAAAAAATCCGGATCGAAGCAGCAGGAAGACGTGGAGAAAATATAGCCACCCTTCTGGATCGCATGACTGAAGTTCTTCAAGATCAACATGAAGAAGCTGTGAAAGGAAGGGATCTTGCGCTTAGCCTTGAAACAGAAACTGTTGCTCATATGCGTCACTTAGACAAAAAATTCATTGAAACCCTTCGTGGGGGTTATACTACTCGAGCTGACATGGCTGTGGCTGAAACTGAAATTCAACGACTCGAAGGAGAACTTGCCGAGATTGATAGTACTTTAGTTGCTTACGAATCCGATATTCAACGCGCCAAAGAAGCCAATGATCTAGACAAAGTAGGTAAATTAACAGATGAAATGAGCCAAGTACTTGATATGAAATATGGTGTAATGGATGGAAAACTCGGCCTTGAAGGAACGGTTAGTGACATCCGACGGGAGATGCTTGACTCTGCTGAAGGAACCCAGTCTACCAAAGGAGCCTCTGCTGCCTCTCGCGTTAACCTACAAGCTCTTCATGCTTTAGCTGAATCATACAGTGAACTTGAAATTAAATATAGACATGCCCGTGAGGATATGATCCCTGTATTTAAAACACAAGGCAGAATTTCTGTTGCAGGTATGCGTGCCTTGGATATGAAAGATACCATCAAGCGAGTGGCAGATATCTCCAACCGCCTCATGGATGCCAACTCACGACTGGTCATGCACCTTGCTGCGGAAACTTTCGATCTTTTGAAAACGCCTATTTACGACGTTGATAAAGCTCGTGAGAAAGAAGCTGAACTCCGCACTTATCTTGCTGACCTCAATAAACTTAAATTGGCATGGGCAGACAATGTTCAACGCGTAATGGAAGAGCCTCTTGTTGGTGGTTCTCATTACGGACGCCGAAGATAAATTCATTCTTTTTCAACTTTTTATTTTATCAGAGGACACCCTATGCTCCCCAAACCCAACCATGCGCTTGTAGGCGAAGAGAAAGACAGGTACCTTCACCAAGTCGACCATGCACTTGAAGTGCTTGTTGACCATTTAGCCCACGAACAAGGCGGTGGCCTTCATTTGGCAGCGATCAAAGCTTTCGGCGAACAAGAAAATTGGAACTGGGACCGTATGCCTAAGCTCAAGAGCACTTACCAACGACTTTCCAGACTTGCCCGCCGCGTCCGTCACGAATATCAATGGTTCCAATGGATCACCCATCTCAAAGATTCTGCTCAAAATCGAGGCTATTTTACAGAAGTTACTGTAAATGCTGCCAGCGGACTTCCTTGGCAATTTGATCATGTCAACCTGCATCATCTCAAACGAGACACTGCTGGACTTCTTAGTAAATTACCTCCTTATGAAGGACTTGCTAAAAACCTTCAACTTCTACTTGTCGAAGATCATTGCGATCCTTCAGAAGTTCCTGGACAAGCCCGTACCATACATGAGACTGCTATGAAACGTAATTTCCTCCAACAACTTTCCAAAGCCACCCTTTTGGAGTGGGAGACTGGTAGGTTTAGCTCACCCCCACATGTCAAAAAACTTCTAGACTTAGGTGGTGAAGCTCTCTGGGATATTCAGTTCTTACGTTATTCTATGGCTACTGGAATGTACCAAGCCTACTTAGTGGATTTATGGCAGGACATTCGTGAACCCCAAATCATTGAACAAGCCAATCATTCTGGGACACTCACTCCTGCCTTTGCTGATACCTTGAAATCCTTCGGAGAAGACAATGCCAGTTGGTATGTCATTGAAAACATTGATCGAAGATTTAGAAGCCTCCATCCCATCCATGTTTCTCGTGCACTTATTGGACCCTTTGAAAATAAATATCTAACTAAGCCTGGATCCATCGAACCCCTTTCGGTTACTCATGAACTTCTTGCTCAAGACCCTCATACAGGGCTCCTTCGATTCAGTCGGCAGTATGCTTATGCTCCTAACCATCGAGTTGTTGGAGATGAAGTTGAACAGGTCCTTTATCGAGAAGACTGGAGCGATGAAATCATTGTAGCCCCTACCTCCATTGCTGCCCACGTTTCACAATCGATCCTCGGAACTAATGTTCGCGTCCTACCTATGTGATCCCATGAAAGAAATAAACATTGACGAACCTGTCGGAAAAGAACTTGAATCGGTCCGTCGTATCATTAGTCAGACTGGATTAGAAGCTTCTGTTTCCGAGCCACGACTTGCTGCAGCTATAAGTCGCGTTGCTAAAGGAAGAACTTTATACACTGCTATTGTTGATGAACTCTCTGCAGGAAGCCGAAATACTGAACCTCAAATTGCTTACCTTCGTGCCTTTGAAGAAGCGGTTGCATGCTTTAGAGCGGCCTCTCTTCAGTTACGTACGGAAATGGACGTTCTCACCCTTGAAGGTAGACTTGCTGTTCAACAGCGATCTGTGCGAGAAACTTCTCCCGCAACCCCTACTACAGAAATAGATCCGCTCAAAAAAAAAATAACGGATGCCGTCTTTTTCTCTAATCGATATGCTTTATACTTTGCCGGCCACATTGGCCTTGCCTTGCTCAATTCGGAACGAGCCAGTACCGAAACCCTTTTTACTTTTACACCTGAACATGATGCCAGTCAAAACCGTGATGAACTCTCCACTCTCTTAAGCCGGGAAACTCTAAGGGCATTTACTAAAGTTGTTGGTGGAAAAAAAGAACAACCCCTTACAGACGAAGACCTCAAATACAGCCTGGAAGGCATGTTCACATTCTGGATTGACCAATTCAATTGGTCGACTTTTAAAGACATCGCGCGGAAGCAGGATGTGGATGAAGTTAGATTGAAATACAGAAATTATTCTGTGCAAGCCGGAGAATTCAAACGCAAGTACAGCACCGTCACCATTGATGATCGATTCATGCCTGTCACTCGAGATGAAGTTATTGGTAGCGAACGATTTGGAGAAGTACTCTGGGGCAATCTCAAAAAGCTTTCTGCTTATGATCCTGAGAGAAGAAAAAATCCCCATAAACCTGCTTTTGTCGTCTTTACCTATGGAGAGCCCGGTGGCGGAAAAACGTTTACCAGTCATGCTTATATCCGAAGCTTTGGTGAACTTTGTAGAACGAAAGGTATACCCCTCTGGGCATTTACACACAGTACGACGGATTATGCTTCTGAATATCAAAACAAAACCGCTAACGAACTTGCTAACTTAGCTACCCGAATGCGAGATTTCCCAGGGATTGTGGTCTGTTATGTAGCAGATGCGGATACAGTCTTCCAAAGCAGACAACGTGGAGACTTAACAGTTGAACAACAACAAACCCTCTCAGTCTATCTGAAAATGTTTGATGGCACCCTTGTGCCAAAAAATGGAAAAACTTTGTTTATTATGGATGCGAATACGTTGGAAGGCATTGATGATGCTACCAAGAGCAGAGTGTTTGACGAAATCGTAGAACTTGAACGCTTCAAAAGGCCTGAAGACTTTGCTGAACTCGCCAGAAGAAAACTCACGAAGGGATATGATGGCATTGTGATTACAGACCCTGAATGGCTTGCAGTTGGTCAGTACTTACTTAAGTCGCCTTTAAGTAATCGAGAAATTGATCATGTGCTACGTGGTGTTCAAGGAAAATACGAAGTTCCAGATGAATTGATTGGAGCTGCTTATGAACAGCATGAAGCCCTACGAAGAACACACGTGGGGAGCATGACTCAAGAAACTATCCTTGGAAAATTTGATGAATACATACGAACACGTATGGAAATGGAACGAAAAGCCTATGAAAGCCTTCGAAGAAATGATGTCAGCCGCTTCTTAGAAGCTGTAGAAAGGCAAGGAGGCGATACCACTGCTTCCGGAGCTAAGACTGTTTCATGATCAATCTACACGACCTTGTGGAACTGCACCATCTTAAGCGCATTGCTGAAGGAAATGGTAGACCCTTCGATGTGAGCCAAGTTGAAGAAGATTTTCTTGCCTTCTCCAATTACACACCTAGAAAAGCCCTTCATGTTAAGCTTCCTAAACTCTATGCTGTAGCTGGAGATAAGACCACTCAACTACTGAGTGCCCTTCAAACGTTAGGTATTCAACCGGACGCCCCCCCTTCTGCGATTGACATTTCCGGTGCCTTTGATCCCGCTATCCGTTCGGACGCGATCCTTTTCTTGAGCCCTCAACAATACGAAGCAGACCACTCCTCTTCTGCACGTTCTTCTCTTGACCCTTTATTGGAGAAGATCTATACGGAAGGAGTCTCTCTCTTGCGAGATTTCACCCTTCACGAGGCTCTTATAGGTCGAGTTCAAGCTCTGCGAGGTACTCTTGCCTTGGATGAAGTTAGGCTTTTTCCAGATCGTTTTGTCTCTGGACCCTATCAACTGAGTGTGGAACTTGACACTCCAGATCAGACTGTTTCCCATTTTCGAGCCCTTGCGAGTACTTTTACCCATCTTCATCAAGACCCTTCTCATTTTCTACTCGACCCTCAAAAAGTAGAAGAAGTCACCCAAAAAACAATTGCATTGAGGCGCAAATTGGGCTCTCTTTCGCGCTATGAAACCCCTACGACCCAAACCTTTCAAGCGAGTGTAGATCATTGTGTGGTGCGCACTCCTTCGAACACCTTGTTTTATCTATACCTCCCCAACTCCAATCACAACATACTGGTCTATTTTGGAGAACCTCCCTTTGACAATCTTCCTTCTAACCTGACAGTTTTTTCCGGTCATGAACACCAAACTACTCTGCTTAGCCTGGCCGAATTAGGCGTTTATGAAGCAAGCTCAGCTATCTTAGAACAACGCATCAACGCCTTAACACAACTTTGCGATAATGCTTCCCGAGGATTGCGACAACCCTTGGAAGAAACCTATCCTCATATCCAACACCTCCTCTCCACCTTACAAGATATTTATGAACCCTTTCAACATATGGCTAATCCGGAAATCCGAACCAACTACGCCATTAAACAAGCGCCAGAACTCCTAGAATTTATGATCTGTCCTGCCAGCTCGAGCCCAACGGTTCACGAACTTCTACCACGCCTTTCCTGGAATGATGCTCTGCGAACCTATCACAATCCTCGAAAATTCATTCCCCTTTTTCAACGAGCTGGTGAAGAAACGCAACGTGCATTCCTACGTCAACTCTCTAGTAGCATACACTTTAACAATCAACAAAATCAAGATGTGAATTTATGGCTTTATAGAAACCATGCCAATGTATGCCAAGAAGAAGGCCTTGAATTCAATGTATACTGAATGCTCTTAACCTGAGCAACTTGATCCTTGACTTTCCATGCCCTTTGCAGGGCCGCGTTCTGGACATTTATTGGAATAGATGCAGGCGTCGTCAGGAATGGAGGCTAATTCAGGTTCTTTACTGCTTGTGATTAAGATTTTATCCAAGTCGTGGATTTCTCCTAATGAAGATATTTCATTATCGTTTACAAAAAAGTGAAGGCCACAATGCTCTTTTTGATCGATGGTTAGACAATCCTTGTCTAATCTCATTTCTAAGGTTTCAAAGAGATCCTGCCATTCCATGTCTGGGTAATGTACATGCACTACGCCTCCGTTGAGATCATGGAGATGTACTTTTTTGTTGTGATCTTCTTTTGATTCTGCCATGAATTCAGGCTTGGCAAAGTCCACTTCTTTACCATCAATTATTACTTTGAAGTTGGCATGGAGATGCACTTGCGTGTAGAGGTTTTCTTGATAGAACCTAGAGCCTGCCCATAAAACCAGCAAAATTCCCACAATTAAATACCACTTGCGCCAATCTTTCTTTTTCTTCACCTTCTTTGAGAACAATGAGCTGCCGACCAAAACAAGACCTAAGATAAGAAAGATCCATAGTTGAACATTTGGAACGATTCCCCCACTCGCTGAGATACCTGTAGGGCTACAGCTTTCATTTGCTGAAACGAAGGGGATTATACTCATAAACAAAAATAGAACTCTTTTCATTTCAATGGACAATCAGAAACCTTAGACAGTTTCTCTAACGTTTGCTCTCCACCTAGTTTTACATTCCCTGGAAAAATCCAAGTTGGATACCCACTGATGCCTGCAGCTTTGCACTGCGCAGTCATCTTCTGTGGATCTTCAGGAGAGGCACACTCCATGTAGGTTATGAACTCAAAACTATCTCGGAATGCTTTCTTCTGCTCCTGACAATGAGAACACCAGTACGCACCGTACATGACAACCCCTTTCTCCGTTAAACACTTAGCTAATGCATCGAATTCGTGTGGGTTTGAGCGGAACGAGGGGTATACCCGCAGGGCCAAGCTGGCGACTACCAGACAAACCACAATCCAGATCATCCACGAACGGATCTTGCTCTTAGTAGTGGATATTTTCATCTCCACCTTTTTCTGTTTGGCCTCTATCTTTTGAAGTTGACGGCGTTCTTTACGACTTAAGTTTTCATACATGCTTATTAAAAACTGGGAAGGGTTTAAAAGATTTGTGCATTCCTATTCCACCTTGACGGTCTTAAACGATCTTCTCAACAAGCTTTATATACTTACAATATATCCAAAATAGATATATGCTTGGAGGGAGTCATGACAAAGATCAACCTGAACCTAAAAGGCACTCATTGCAAGTCTTGTAAAATGGTCATTGAAGACGCCCTTGGCGACCTTGGCGCTACAAACGTTACGGTTGAAATCAACGAAAAAGAACAAACTGGAAAGGTCAGCTGTGAGTTTGACGACAAGAAAAAAGTCGTGGAAGCCATCCAGAAAGAAGGCTATAAAGTCGTGTAAAAACATATGAAAAAAACCATCTACTGTCCAGACATTACGTGCGAGAGTTGCGTTAAGGTACTCACTAGGGTTTTTAATGGCTTAGATGGGATTAAAACGTTTTCTGTCAAGAAAGATACGATTTTGGTGGACTACAACGATAAAAAAATAGGAATTGAACAACTCTTAGAAGCTATCCGACAGAAAGGATATAGGGCCAGCCTCACTGCGTTCAGCCGGAAGACGTTTACTGAGCGGACACGTGATTTCTTGAACAATAAAAAAAAATATGAAGTCGAATACACCATGCTTCGCTACACGTTCCTTTCCTTTTTTCTCCTCGTTCTCCTTGAAATCATCGGTTATTACACGTTTTTCAAGCAAAACTACAGCTTCTTATCTCAATATGGTTGGTGGATCTTCTATACCGACGTGACAATCGTGGCGATCGCTGCAGCCATTTGGCACTTTAAGTCGTATCGCACCGAAGTTTCACATATGGTTGGCATGATGATCGGCATGACTTTAGGTATGGCTTCTGGACTGCTCATTGGAGCCATTTTAGGAGCGACCAATGGACTCTTTGTCGGTGCTACTGTAGGTATGATTTTTGCCTCACTTACTGGGGCTTATACTGGAAAGTGCTGTGGTGTTATGGGTGTGCTGGAAGGCTTGATGGCCGGTATCATGGGAGCGATGATGGGAGCCATGATTGTCGTTATGCTCATGGCCGAACACCTGCTCTGGTTCATGCCTGTCTATGTCTTGATTCTCTTGATTGTGATTATTGGATTAAGCTACATGCTCTTTGAAGAAGTCATTGAAGATCAGGAAAGCATTGAGAAAGAGCCTATTGATTTTTGGACGTTCTTTTCATACTGTTTCCTTGCGACATTCCTATTGATCTTGATCATGCTGTATGGTTGGAAAAGCGCCATTGTAATGGTGATGTAGATGAGTCATGTACATGAAAACAGCAGGGTGATTTAAAATGAAAAAAGACTCAAACCTTTATGTAAAGATTGTTGCTGGAGCCATCGTTGTTGTACTCATTGCGTTAGCCATGATGAACTATAAACCTTTGCCAACTCGAAGTGAAGAGCTTCCATCCCAAGCACACCCTGTACTGTCTGAAGGAGGATACCAACAAGCTATGTTAACATACACCTCTAAAGGCTATGAAATGGTCCCTTCTGTGTTGAAAGCAGGTATACCTGTGCATGTGATTGTGGATTTGGAAAGTGTTACGGGTTGCTTACGATCTATTATCCTACCTCAACTGGGAGTTAAGAAGACGGTTGGTGAAGGAGATGATGTCATTGAGTTTATACCTACAACACCTGGCGAGTATACTATTGTTTGTGCTATGGGAATGGGAACGGGAAAATTTAGAGTGGAGTGAGGTGCTCAAAAATGTGCCTATTTTTGGCACATCGTTTTGAAGCAAACGAGGTGAAAAAGTGAGAAAGACTACATTATTAGTCCTGTTTGTGATTGTTCTAGCCCTTCCAAGCTTTGCCTTTGCACATAGTGGTTATTCCGGTGGGATGGGGCATTGCGGAGGAGGAATGTACGGTTATGGCGTGACCCGGCCTGCAATGCATTACGGCATGAATATTGGGTATTACCCCAGTACCTATGATTATAGCAGGACTACATCGTATTATCCTAATACCTATGAAGAAAGATTGCCAACGAGAAACACTCAAGCGACGACGTCCTATAATCTAGGTAGCGGGGCGCAACACAGTGCACATCATTAAATAGACTTGTTTAGGGATGAAGAATCAGAATGTTTAAGAGGTGAAAAAATGGAAAAACACTACGTACATCCGACGGGGTTTGCGGCGGCTATTACGGCAGGCATTGTGTATATTCTTTGCGCTGTATTCGTAGCTATGTCTCCTGAGAGAGCCTTGCGTTTTTTTAACGGTTGGTTTCATGGCATTGACTTAACGCCCTTAGCCAAGACTGTTGAGATTACCTTTATTGGAGCTGTTCTTGGACTGATCCAAGTGATGATTTTCGTTTATATCATCGGGGCCTTGTTCGCATGGATCTACAACCACTGTGTAGAACACTGCCAAGAGAAAGGATGGATTTAATCAGAAAGCAAACCAAATGGTGGTGAGATTATGCAACAGAAGAGCATTCGCAACACGATTGTGATAGTCGGACTTCTTGTCATTATTGTCCTTGCTATTGTGTTGTTAAACACCCAAAATAAGAATTGTGATTCAATCAGCGATCCAGTAGCTAAAGATGACTGTTACCACGCCACTGCCCACAAAAACAGTAACATAAGTATGTGTGATAAGATATTAGATGGAGAGAAAAAGGAGCATTGCTACGAGCATGTTCCCCACTGAAGATGCCAACCCTCATTTTAGGAAAAACACTGATATTCTGGAGCGGTATCCTATCAGGAATATCTTTTATCTTGCTCATGATTACCTGTTCATTTAATTTGGGCTGCATGAAAAAGATTTGCTCATGTGAACGGATAGGAAAACTGTACAGCTTCCATAAATACTTTGTCAAATCCACCATTGCTTTTATCACCATACATGTAGTATTAGCATTATTAGCCTCTCTTTTCCAGATATGGCTATAAAATAAGTTCGAGATCGGACTGAGGTTAAATCATGCACGAATCTAACGACACAAAGCATATGTGGATTATGATGCTGGCCTGTGCGGTTCCTATTCTCATTCTTTTCTTGCTTCCCACCTTAGGAATCAAAGGAAATTACGGCTGGGCTGCTGTTGTCTTAATGGTCTTTATGCACCTCTTCCTTATGCGAGGGCATGGTGGGAAGAAAACGAGACACGGAGGATGTCATTAATCAGCCTGGTTGTTATTTAACTGGGATGTTTAGGGGGGGTAAGGAGGCGACAAATTTTATACTGATCCTACTTGGTTTTCTGTTTCAGTGGCATACGATCCTTACTTTACTCATGTTTCCGATCCTTGTTATTATGTATACACGATTAGCTCGCAAGGAAGAGCGGGAATTGCATGATAAGTTTGGTCGTGCATATGTTCATTATGCTAAGAAAACACCTTCTTTTTTCCCTAACCTTAATAAGTGATTACCATAATAAACTTAGATTATCCTTGACTATCTTCTGGATGTGGTTCGTTCATAATCAGGAATCCTGCTTTTTTCCACTCACGCATGCCCCCATCCAGATGATAAATCTCCTTATAGCCTAACTTTTGCAACTGTTCGACAGCTGAAGTGCTCATCCTGCCACTGCGGCAATAGACTAAAATTGGGGTGTTTTTATCCGAAGGCAGCTGATCTTGATGGTTGGCTATGCTCTCCCAGTCTTCGATGATGGCGTCTGTCTTTTCAATTTCGCCTTCATAAGGAGTGTGGACATTTAAGACGAATAAGCCCATTGCTTCTTTTTCGTTTAGAAGGTCGCTTGCCTGCTGCGGAGTGAGATTGTATATCTTAGACTGTTCTGCACAGGATACGATGAGCATAAGAAGAAAAAACAATGATGTTTTCCAGATCCATGGCAAGCGATACCATTGTTTGTCTAAACCCATTCTAAAATACGAAACCCACACATTTAAATATTTATTCTCTTTCAAGAGTAAAAATAATATCTGCGTTATGAGAATAGGAATGCTTAATGTGAAGTGATACGTTATGATCAAAAAACAAGCAGTTCGGATAAAGAATTCCTTGAGAGTCTTAGAAGTTTTCAATAGAAAGAAAATCAATTACCGCGTTTTAGGATCCCTTCTTATTGCGGCGTTAAACCATAAACCCCACAGAAGACTAGGAGATATCGATATTCTCCTAGATCAAAAGCACAAGTTGAAGGTATGGGATGTGTTTAAACGATCCGGATTTGAGCTTGTGGAAAGGAAGAAGATCGGATTTTCCTGGGTTGAGGCAAATCACCCTGATTACCTGACGTTCACGTTTCTCCTCATTGGCAACTTTTGTGATAGGTATTTCTCCTATAGATTAAGCAAGATGATAGAGCTTACGATATCCAGCACATACCTAGAACCCTATAAGTACACGTTATATGGAAAAGCGTTCATAGGAATACATCCGGAATCTGCGGCAGAAGGAATAAGGATATCGAGCTTCAATCCGAAAAGAAAAGTGGATAAATCCATCTTGAGCGGATTGGTTGGTACAGCATCAAAAAGACATTCCATCCTTAAAACATTCCGTGTATATATCTGCAGAGTCCGCATACCCTATCTTTATCTACTCTTTTCTCGTCTATATGACATCTATGGGGGCTTAAGAGTACTGTTTGGAACGAGATATGAAATATGGTAGGTGGCCCTTAAATAAAACTAGAGTGAGATCGTACATTTAACGGAAAATCCGCAGAGTTTTCGCCAATTCAAACATCGTTTCGCTTTAGTCGGAAACCTTTCTATTTTTACTCCATCATTCTTATTAAGCACTCCTAGTCTTTGGGTTGAATGACTTCAAATGAGGCATTCTCTGGAAAACGACGGCTAGGTAAGCCGAAAGCTTTAAATACATATGTAGATGACATATGTTTTATACGTACGCTTTTTGTGCTGTATCAGGGACTACTGATCATTCCATCCAGAAGCGCCATGCGAGAACTGACTAAGTATGGACTGACAGTTGATGATTGTAAAGAGATACTCGAGAATGGATACTCGCCAAGAAAACGCGGCAAAAACACGATCGAGAAGTGGATGGATGTCGGAAACAAAACCTACAATGTCGTAGTCGTCGAATCATATAACTACCAACATAAAAATGAGATTTACCTCATTAAACACGTAGGTCGGTTCAGTCGAAATGTCAAGATTCCATCTATCTAGGATAATGGTGTGGATGGAATCTTGAACATGATCAAGAACCACTATAAGTGGTTCTTGACAGAGGATGAAAAAATGACCATTAAATGCATGTGTGGTGCTAAGGCTCCTTATGTTAGGAATATGACTTTTAACAAATACAAGATTGACGGATGGAAATGTAAGAAATGCAAAGAGATCTACTACGAGCCTATACAAGCACAGAAGATTTTATTGCTGAATAAACTGAAGAAAGAGAAGGTTAAAGCTAAACTGGGAAGGATCCGGAGCAACTTGATCTTACGATTGCCTAAAAATATTGAGTTTGCCTTAGGACTTAAGCAAGGAGAAAAAGTGTTGCTTGAAATTGAAGGAAAGAACCTAAAGATGATTCCTGCTTAAAGAGGATAATATGAGCCAACTAAACAAAACCAAGATGCCATAGGAACCTAGCGCTTTCCCACAGAAAGCGGCTGCATTGACGGCCTGGCAAGTCGTCTATACAGAGGTTCGGAGGCATCCGATGGTAGCGAAAAAAGACAGACGACATAGTGGCTATGTTACTCCACAAGCTGTAGCACGATTTCAGGATATAATCAAGTATGATCTCTTTATCGACCCTTTCTACGATGACTGGCAAGACCACCGAGACGGCTTTCGGGACTGGTTTAGGGATTTTAAGCAGATCAAAATGATCCATCCTGGAAAAGGGGGGAATAGCGAGTTCGTGACTAAGAGGATAGCTATGAACCTAAAACAAAAAAGACTTCTGAAAAGAAGAAAAGCGAGGATTAAGAAATGCTAATCTGTGAGCTCTTTCTCTAACAAAGAGAAGATGTTTTAAGATTAGACATCTGGTTTCATTTTATAACCTGGGTTATATAATGGAACTACATAAAAGTTTTGATTAGATCTCTTTCATTTTTCGGACTAAGTCATCTACCTTCACTTCGTTCACAAACGAAACCCCATTCACTTGACGCATGCAGATATTATCTAACGAGCCTCTCCAACCTTGGTATTGAATGCCATCCCTTACTGCCACTACAATCAGACCTACACCTTTCAACCCTGGAATGGAACCTTCTTGGAATTTGTATATCTGGCCATTATAGTCCAGAACGCCTGGAGGTAGACTACTTAGGTCCCGTTCGAGATTGCCGATGAATTCCATGGCTCGAAGATTTAGGAGATATCTATAAAGGTTTACCTTCATTTCCCCGATCCATGATACTGATGTGGCATGCCTTACACTCCTAGTAGATACGCTTTCTTCCATCCCTGTGCTCTCGGATCGAGTCGATGTCTAATTCTTTATGACACTTTGGGCATTTGATGAGTTGGCTTTCCATAACGCTACTCTATCTTATTAGACTTTATATTTGTTGCTGAAAACGTTACGGATGGAATCCTGGCGGAAGATCTCGAGTGCCCCAGTCATCCATTTCTTGCATAGCACGATAGATACGTTGATGGGTTGCCGGCGCTTTTTCTATAAGACCAAAATAGGGTTGTACGCTACCTAGCTTATAACTACTTCCTTCCCAAGCGGTAGGAACTCCAGTAGGGTCTACAATCACTTGCTTATCGCCTGTCTTAGCGTTTAATACCCAGAAGAAATGATCGCGCGCATACCGCATGGGCTTTAATGGCTGAAAAGCGGATCTACACCATGTTTCATAGAGTCTATTTGCGCGATCCGTTAAGGAAGGAATTGCTCGGCAGTGACCTGGGGCGAAAATATCTCTCATTTCATCCCTTAATGCCCCACTAGAAAACCCACTTCTCTTTGTTCTTCTTCGGTAAGACCCTTACGGTTGAAGAAAGCTAGATGATCTGTAATGTCCGCTCCTATCACCACTATCAGACCGGTCATTTAAAACAGAGAGTGGAAGAGATTTATTAACGTTAGCCCTGATGAAAAGAAAGCCTTTTATACTTCCCCTTCCCAGTATAATACAATGAAACACATCGGGGCTTGCTTGGATGGGATACAGATCGCTTTGGCACGAATGCCACGTGAAGGCATCAACTCTGAAGAGAAAAGAGCACGGGCTCTTAAGGTTTTGGATGAAGTTGAAGCCTATGACCTTACCTTGGAACGACTGGTTAGGGATCCAAAATTCGAAGAGTGCTTGCACAATCTAGAAAGAAATGAGGTGGAGGGAGTACGCTTAAAAGCGCATGAAGTGGATGACTTATTGGAAGGTATTGAACTTCTTCTACGTCTCTTAGATTCCAATGTTCAACAACTACGAGACATCATTCGTGATTATTCAAACCATCCCGACCGTGCGGAAGATTCTTGGGAGCGGAAAGTATCTGTGATCTCTGAGACCATTGTTCAGAAGTTCTATGATGAAATGTACGAACTGCGCAAGGAATTCAAACTTGTCTTCTATAAAGAAGAGGAACTAAGACGATTGGTACCGAATGAGGCCCACTTGGCTGAGTTTCTTGCGTGAAAGTTTATTGTTTCTCATAAGCCTTCGCACAGTGAGGACAGCAGAAGATGAGTGATTTGCCTTTGATTGTTTTCTTGAATCCTCCCTTATAAATTTCACATTTACAATGCGCACATACCTTTACTTTCGCCTCGACATATGCATTCAGGACGTCGTTGAACTTGTTCAAGACGTCGGCGGTGAATTGCTTGCCCTTGGTGGTTAAGTAGTACTGCTTTTTATCCCTGGCTTGGGTGGCTTTGTGGGCAATGAGCTTGTTCTTCTCCAAGATCTGTAAGAAGGGATAGACATGAGCAGCAGACATGTGCTTACCAAAGTGTTGCTCGAGTTCTTTTAAGAGTTCGTAGCCATGTGTGGGACCTTTATTCAGCAGGACTAAAGTATAAAACTTTATAAGGCTGTTGACCTTGATTTCTGGCATGTGGGGGGTTAAGATCGGAAGCTTTATAAACTTTCTGACATATCCAAATTGGATATATTGTGTTTTGAGAATGGGGGAAATGGAGGTTAAGGAATTATATAAGAGGGGAAAAGGTAACTATATGATGCATCCAAGAATAACCTCTTTTATATGTTTGATTGTACTCTTTGTTTTAGCTTTATCTATCACTGCTGCTCCCACCTTTGCTGCCGAGAACCTTCACAATGCGGCCCTGAGCGACAACTGGAAACAAGCCAACCCCCTCTTCTGGACGAGCGGAGAAGCCAAACAAATCAGCAGCTTCGATGTCAAGCTCACTCAAACCCTTCCAGCCCTTCCTCAACCTGGACAAGAAATGGATGTTTTCCTAACCATCACCAATACTATGGGAGGATTATCGACGGGGTCATGGCTTGAACTTATAGAGGAATATCCCTTCCAAATCCTCCCCACGGCAGATGTGGAACGCGCCCAAAACCTTAAAGTTCCTCACGGAATCCGGCTCCAATTCCGTGTCAAAATCGCTGATGAGGCCAAAGACGGCATTGCAAAACTCCAGGTCCGATACGGGTTTGGCGCTGATCACGAAGACTACCGAAAGATCTACTTTGATATTCCCCTACGAACATTTGATCCCCTCCTCAGTATTGAGCAAATTCGACAAGAACCAACTGAGATTGCACCGGGTGATTATGGTAAGGTATCCATTACCCTGAAAAATCATGGTCACCTCACCTTGCAGAACATCGGTGTGCTCCTCGACTTAACCGGCAAATTCAACCCCACTGTGAACTTCAACAACAACATTGCCATGCAAGCCATGATGAATGCCCGGCTCCTAGAAATCGACCGAAAAGTTGCTAGTGGAGAGAGCCCCGTTACCGGCCAAGTGCCGCTTGTTACTGGCCAAGCTACTATGGAAGTTAAACAAGCTGATTTTACTGCATTTACACCGATCGGCAGCGCCACACAAAAATTACTTCCTGAACTTCAACCTGGAGAAAGCACTACCGTTACCTTTGATGTCCAAGCTTTGCCCGATGCTAAATCTAAAATCTACACCACCCCTCTTTATGTCAACTACAATGACAAATACAATAACCCCTTTATGATCCAAGGAGACGTTGGGTTAAAAGTGAATATGCAACCAGATGTTTATGTTGGCCTTGACAGCAGCACCTTACGAAGCAGCTTCTTCCAAGGAGAGCTCACCGTCAAAGTCGCCAACCGAGGCTTGAGCGAACTACGCTACATCACTCTTAAACTTGGCGATAGTGACCACTACCAAATCCTCACTGCCCCCCAAGAAACATATATCGGCACGCTAAACCCTGGTGAAGAAAAAACAAGCACCTTTCAACTCGTACCCAAAGAAAAAGGATCTGTCACATTCCCTTTTACCCTTGCATTCAAAGACAGTTACAATCAAGAACATACTCAGAAAGTTGAATTGCCCCTTAACATTGTCAATCGCGAATACTACAAAGACATCCCCCTTGAATGGATGGCCGTCTGGATGATACTCGGTATCGTTATGCTTATACTGGTGGCCTGGTATGTACGCAACCTAAAGAAAAACACTCCTACAGCCCCAAATCCATCTTCAACACCTAAGACCTAAGATGGAGGAGGATTCAAAACAAAACATGGCAACTACCACCCACTTAGCCATCGGAGGGATGCATTGCGCCAGCTGCGCTAATATCCTTACAAAAGCCTTGAACAAAGTGCCTGGCGTCCAATCTGCCAATGTCAACTATGGGACGGAGAAAGCTACTGTTTCGTATGATGATTCTCTTGCTACCCTTGAACAACTCATTGCCGCTGTTGAATCCAAAGGCTACAAAGCGAGCCCTTCCAGCTCTCAGATTGATCCTCACGCGCAACGCCTCAAACAACAAGCTGAAATTGCGAACTATGAACAATTATTCAAACTCAGTCTCCTCTTCGCCATTCCGGCTACCATCATCGGCATGTTTATGATGCGAGACGGCTTTATATTCCTCGGATACGAGATACCTATGGGCATGATGATCCTCTTCGTCCTTTCGACGCCAATCCAATTCATCGTTGGTTGGCAGTTTTACCAAGGCGCCTGGGCGGCTCTTAAAAATCGAAGCGCTAATATGGACTCCTTGATTGCATTAGGTACCAGTGCAGCCTATTTTTATAGCTTATATCTTGCCTTTTATGCGAATGAAAAAATTGGACAATATTTTGAAATTTCTGCTATATTAATCACTTTTGTTGTGCTCGGCAAATGGCTGGAAGCCAAAGCCAAAGGAAAAACCAGCGAAGCCATCCAAAAACTCATGGGATTAAGCCCAAAAATAGCCGTGGTTATTCGAGATGGGAAAGAAATCACGATTCAAATCGATGAAGTCAAAATAGGCGACCTTCTACTGGTCAAACCTGGAGAAAAGATCCCTGTAGATGGGCAAATTATTTCAGGCAGCAGCAGCGTTGATGAAAGTATGATTACGGGCGAAAGCATTCCCATTGAGAAAATAACTGGTAGCTTAGTCATTGGAGGAACGGTCAACAAACACGGCAGCTTTCGATTTAAAGCGACCAAGATTGGGACGGACACTACTTTATCTCGCATTGTCAAACTCATTGAAGACGCTCAAGGAAGAAAAGCCCCAATTCAGCGATTTGCGGATGAAATCAGTGCTTACTTTGTACCGATTGTTATTGTTATTGCTATTGCCACCTTCTTTGTCTGGCATTCCTGGATCGGGCAAGAGTTTAGCTTTGCACTTATTGCCGCCGTCAGTGTTCTAGTCATTGCCTGCCCTTGCGCCTTGGGACTCGCAACACCGACAGCCATCATGGTCGGCACCGGAAAAGGCGCCCAACATGGCATCTTAATCAAAGGCGGAGATGCGCTTGAGACAGCGCATAAGATTAACTATGTGATCTTTGACAAAACGGGAACCCTCACCAAAGGAACACCTGAAGTGACGGATCTTATTGCTCTTAAAGACTCGGAGAAAGACCTGCTGCAACTGGCTGGCAGTCTCGAACAAGAGTCTGAACATCCCTTGGCTGAATCGATTGTGAAAGAAGCCAAGAACAAGAAATTAGCTTTGCAAAAAGTATCTGGCTTTAAGGCTGTTCCAGGGCACGGAATTACAGCAAAGATTGGGAGCAAAACTTACTTTTTAGGAAATGAAAAACTGATGACCCAATATAGGATTTCAGTAGAAAAAATTCGTACCAAGAAAACCTCCTTGGAAGAGCAGGGAAAAACCGTTATGATTGTTGCCAGCGAAAAAGAAGTTTTAGGCTTAGTAGCCGTTGCAGACACCTTAAAAGAAACATCCAGAGAAGCCGTCCAGGAACTGCAAAACTTAGGCGTTGAAGTTTACATGATTACCGGAGATAACGAACGTACAGCGAAGGCCATTGCTCGGCAATGTGGCATCAAACACGTATTTGCTGAAGTACTGCCAGAGGATAAAGCGAATAATGTCAAAAAACTCCAGGAAAAAGGATGCGTAGCAATGATCGGAGACGGTGTCAACGATGCTCCTGCGTTGGCACAAGCTGATATTGGCATTGCTATGGGATCTGGAACGGACGTTGCCATGGAAACGGGTAACATTGTATTAATGAGAAATGATCTTCTGGATGTGCCTAAGGCATTTAAGTTGAGCAAGATGACCATGGTCAAGATCAGGCAAAACATGTTCTGGGCCTTGTTTTACAACATTTTAGGCATTCCCATTGCGGCGGGGGTGTTGTACCCTTTTACTGGGTGGCTACTATCTCCAGTTTTAGCTGGAGGGGCCATGGCCTTAAGTTCAGTGAGTGTGGTTAGCAACACGTTATTACTAAAAGCGAAGAAGCTATAACCCTTCTAAAAATTAAGATATAGAGGACTTTGAATAACCCCCTATATAGTGTTCAAAGTCCTAATAGAGTGCTTTGAAAAAGGATAAAAAACAAAGATATTCAAAGCCCTCTATAGTGAAAATGGTAGATTTTCATATGTTTTTAGTACCATTTTCACATATAATTAAATGGGACACATATCTGATTATTCATCCCATTTAAATATAAAAATAAAAAAATTACTCAGCTGTAGGCGGTGCTACAGGTGTTGCTGCTTGGCTATCTACTAAAGCAGGCAAGCCCGCATTCACATATTGAGGAGTACTTCGGATCATCTTAGGAATGCCTGGATTGATGTATCCACTACCTGTTCCGACTCCGAAACTTCTTTCCTGTACATTGTATGATTTAATGGCCTGACGCTCAATTCCATAGATTCCTACATAAGGACTAGGACCACCACGGGCTCTTACATCAATATTTTTCACAGCCATATCCCCTGAATAGGTGTCATAAGGCACATACAATCCAGAACCTGTCTCTGCTAAGACTTGTACTTGTCTGTTCTGAGCTAAGGAAGGGCCCATCATGACTCGAGTAACCGGTCTAAATGTACTCTTGCGGAAATCCGCCTTGCTTGTATAAGTATTATACTGTCCGACATTTTTCAATGCTTCGGTACCCTGTCCTTGATACGTTTTGTAATAACTCGGAATCCAGTACCCCATTTGAGCTAAATCATAAGCTGCCGAGACACTGATTGCTCCTAACACCATCAAAGAAATCCATATAATCGCTTTCATAATTCACCTCATAATGTATGCTTAAAAGACAAAACCCTTTTTAAACATTACGCTGTAGAAGGCTCACTTGAGGGTTCAGGGGCTGGAGGCTCTGAAACAATTGAACCTGCGGCTACCTTTGCTACGGGTGCAGGCGCTATCTCTTTTTTGACAAAACTCTTCATCTTCTGCTTTGACAAACCATAAGTCTTCGTACCCGTTCCAAAACCTCCTTGTGCATAGGGAGAACCTCTATAGATGCCTGCTTGAATGCCATACGAAGCATATTTTGGAGTTTCCTTTGTACCTACTTCTTTAACTTCTGTTTCTCCCTTGTTTTCTCCTTTTCTTTTATCCCACACCCGTTTTATAGAAGAACCCCCTGTTGACTTAACCACTTGACTTCCAAAACCCCCAAAAGTCTTACTTCGGTGCAAGACCTCGTTTTGCTTTTGCAATTGCTTGGGCAAGCGCTCTTCTTCTGCTATAACAACCATTCCCATTAACAATAAACACATAAGTAGAATTCCTAAAAACTTCATCTTAATTCCTTCCTCTTCGGTACTGCTTGATGATTTGGGTGTCTATCCCATAGATTAACTTGAAATCCCTAAATATTGAGTTATCTGTTTTTATAGGAGAAGGCTTGGGAATTCCATACCCAAAATACCCTTCCGGAGCTTTAAATGAGATGGGATCACTTGCCTTTTCTACCACACCAAATTGTCCTTCTAAGGGATATGTTTCAGCACGATACCTGCTTTGACGGTTATCTACCCCTTTACGAATAAATGACTGCCCATAAGGAGTCTTGATGTACTCTCTACCCTTATCCACAAATATGATCTTTGCTCCTGGAGCACCCGGAGCTGGTTGCATTTGAATATGTGTAGCTAAAGCAAGCGGGATTATCAACAACAACAGCAAAACCACCACACCTTTCATAGAATCCTTCAAGCAAAACTCATTCATAAAGCTATCGGTCGTTTATTTATCTAGTTCATATCTGTTCAGCCTTTTTCCATAATACTAGGAAGTATTCCTCCAATGCCCTACCTAAATCATTATCCTGAATCTTCATGTTTACCCGCTCTGGAAGCTCTACACCCTTTAATGTGATCTTGCACTCTGTTCCATCACAGATGACGATCGAGAAGTTCTGTAACGGACAATATTTTGCCTTAATCCCATATTCTTTGCAAATGCTTTTTACTTTTTCGAATGACTTTTCCTTTCGCGGTAGAATCAGGCGCACATCCACTTTTCTTTGTACGGCTGCTTTTAGACCTTTTAATAATGAGTACATATTCCTATCTGAACGAAACGCCCATCCTACAACGAACAAGGATTTCTTTGCCTCATCCATAAAACCCATGCTGATCTCATGAGAGGCTTGTACGCCGGAAGAGAGGAAAATCGGTTCTCTTGCTGTTGGAAACCTTTTCTGATTTGTCTTTTGTTCCAATACTGGAATGAGTTCTTTTTCTAATTCGATTATCCGAGCTGCTTTCTTTCTCACCCAGGAGCGCAGACCTATTTTCGGGGGGAGGGCTTCAAACGTTGCGATTTTCCCTGTCAATTTTTGGATTAAACCCTTTTTCACCAAGCTTTCCACATTCGGATAGACTGCTGTAGGAGGCACGTTTGAGCGATCCGAGAGCTCCTTGGCTGTTAATTTACCATAGTCTAACAAGGTGGAATAGATCGAAGCCTCATAACCTGTCAAACCCAACTCCTTTAACCCTTTCATTAATAATAAAAAATTAAAAATAATATATAAACATTACGGTATCCCTCTGAAGGGGCATGAACGAACTCGAACTTGCCTTGGACCTTGCCCAAGAAGCTGGAAGTGCAATTATGCAGCTTTACGGGAGAAACATTCACACTGAAAGCAAAAGCGACGGAACGCCTGTTACGGAAGCAGACTTGCTTGCCAACCGAATCATCCTTGAAGGAATTCGAAAACACTTCTCTCAAGATGGGATTGTGTCTGAGGAATCCGAGCCTGTACCTGGTGGACGAACTTGGTATATTGACCCTATTGATGGCACCAAGGGATTCATCCGGCAAAATGGAGAATTTGCCATTCATATTGGGATGTGTACAAGAGAAGAACCTACTTTAGGAGTGGTTTACCAACCCACGACGCAGACGGTTTATGTTGGCATTCAAGGAGAAGGAGCCTATAAACAACAAGATGGGAAAAAAACTCTGTTACGAGTCCTTCCTTTCGAGCGTGACTTGACCGCGATTATTAGCAACCACGGATTTGATAGAAAAACGGTTCTAGAACAGGTCCGAAGGCTTCAACCTAAAAAAATCATTTTAAGCGGTGGGAGTGGACTTCGCCTCATGAAAATCGCTGAAAATCAAGGTGACTATTACCTGAGCGCGTATGCAGATCATGAGCAACGAGCGGGGACCTGGGACGTTTGCGCTCCCCAAGCTATCCTTGAAGAAGCGGGCGGGTACATCTGTTATGCGAATGGTCAACCCATTCGTTACCACGGACAAAAGCGGTTGGATTCCATGCTTGTTGCTGTTAAGACCTTGGACCAGATTGCTGACATTCGAGAAAAATTAAACTGGAAAGATAATCCATAACGCCTTTCCAGGCAGCTTTTTCCTAAAACTTGCCTTGGCTGGAGTGATGCACTTGGTCGCTTCGTCCACGATCATGGCAATCGTGTCACCGAAACCGATTAGGAGGATTTTCTTGGGCATTGCACAGAAAAGTAGCCCACCCAATAATAAAGCTTTCTTGCTTGTTATGGCAACTCCCATTGTTGTACCCAAGCGAAACCTTTAAATATATGGTTACCTAATAGGTAACTATGACTGTTGAAATACCTCAATACGGGTTAAAAGCATATGCCTTATTGTTTTCAAGATATGGGGTGCAAGGAACCTTTAGACAGTCCGCTTTGGACTGGATTGTTTCTAGCAGCATGAAAAAAAAGATCTTTTCCTTATTATTACGCTCGGGTTGGATAAAAAAATACGCCCAAAGAACCTATATATGTACGAACCCATTCGATGCCATAAGAGGATTATTGGAATTCAGAGTCCCTGAGATCATGAAAGATGCAAAAAAAGAATATGCCTTCACCCAGTCATCTGCTGTAGAAATTTGGTCTGATTTTTCCTATGTACAAAGAGGCATGGAAAAGTCCCCTTATTTTATCAAGATTTTAAAAAAAGACTTGAACCATTGGAAAGCCTTTTTCAACATGAATGAGATCCCCAATTACGTTGAGACGGGCGCTACCATCGGGGAATACATCATCTTAATTCCAGTAGATCGATTGTCTTCTGAAGAGAAAAATGGATTCAAGGTTGATCCCTTCAAAGAAACCATACGGTATGCGAGGTCAAACGATATCTATGCGTATGCAACAAGATACATGGAAGATAAACATAGAGGAATTGCATGATTAAGAACTTGTTTACATTAAGAGAAGAAGAGATTTTTAAAACCCTACAAGAGCTAAGAAACTGTGCCTTTGTTGTTATAGGTGGCTACGCTGTCAATGCTTATACACTGCCAAGATTTTCAGTGGATTGTGATGTTGTCATTCGAGATGAAAACGAACTTAGAAAAATAGAGAAAATACTACGGAAAATAAGCTATACAAAAAAACATCCTCCTAAAGAAGTAGGCTATTCGGGAAACTTTTCAAGATATGAAAAAAAACTTGACCACCACTTTTCCGTAAGTATAGACATCCTTATCTGGAAAGTACTCGACCGAATGACTGAATCTACCTTTACAGCAGATTGGGTCTTTAAACACTCTCAAACAAGAGTTTTGAAAGGAAAAACCATCCTCGAAGAACTCAAATTGAAGATCATTAACCTAGATGCACTATTGGTCATGAAAATCATCTCATGCAGGTCTACTGACATCCGAGATGTTTTTATGATGCTCCCTTATGCGAAGGATGAAGCATGGATCAAAGCTGAAGTAAGCCTGCGATACAACCTAAAAGATCGAATGGTTAAAATCATAGAAAAAGTGAACTCGAGACAATTTCATGACGGATTGTCTGGAGTCTATGGGTATTTTGACCAGAAAACCTTTGAAAAACATAAGAAAACAGTTATGGGCTTTTGATCGTAGATATTATTCAGTTTTCTTCATCAACGGCGCTTCGACCACATAACCAAGGAGGTTATAAATAGTTTCGGCCAGACAAAATGCGATTCCTGTACAATCCTTTTACGAAGAATTCGTAGCAGATATTCACCAGGTAATGAAATTTTTAAGACTTCAATCCCGAATGATGAATTACTCCGTATCGACTCTTGGCGCTAGAATGAAGGAGAGCTGAACGCGGTTTAAGACTTTATATTCGAGCATCAATGGATAATTGTTGCTGAACTTGACTTCGACTTTGTCTGAAAGCTTAGAGCCTTGAATCATTTTCTTCAAGTATTCAATGCTGTACTTGCTCTTCTGCTTTCCATCGGTTTTGATCTTGGTTTCATGATCTGAAGGAATCTCCACATTGGCTTTACTCAAGTCCCCTGCGGCAGAAACACTGAACTTTGTTTCCTCTGCTTGCAAGCTAACGGCATCCCCAATGATGTCACAATCCTCAATGGCCTCATTAAACAAGGAACTGGGCAATTCAATTACTGATTTAAACTCTAAATTAGGAATCTTCTGCTCTTTTTCTTCCACTTCAATGAGCGGCAAGGAAAAGGTGCGTGTGGTCGTGCTCTTTAACGTTAGCTTCAACTTGCCCGGCTCTGTTTCTATTGTTAAAGTTTCGTTGGGTTTTGCACGCTTTAAGACTTGTTTTAAATCGTTGAGATTGATGGCAAGAACTTGTTCCTTATCCACATTGTATTCAACAAAGGTGCTGCTGAGAAGCTTGAAAATGACCATAGCCACATTGGCGGGGTCCATTGCAATGAGTTCGATTGCGTCGGGAGTGACTTTGAAACGAGCTTCGGAAACCAAGTCTGAAATGATTGTGATGCTATCCTTTAAGAATCTCGGCTCAGCTAAACTTAGTTTCATCCAATACCCCTCTTGCGTAGTAGTCTGGAGCTGACGGTGGTTTATATGTTTTATGGTGCTAAAAAATGCTATTCGATGGGCTCGTACACGTTTTTTCCGTTTTCAACATGGGTGAGGGCGTACTTGTGTAAGGGCTCTGTGTTTTCATCAAAGGTAACGGTGCCGGAAGCAATGACTCGACCTTTTATATTCACGAATTCGCTTCGGAGGCACTCATTGTCATAGCCGCACTTGGCGTAAAACTCGGCGAAGAGCTTGATGGCGTCGTACGACTCAGCGGTGTAAGACCAATCAATGGGGGAGTCGCCAAATCGCCTGGTGTATTCTTCATGGAAGTGCTTTGTTATGGGGCTTGCATTCATATCCACATGTTGTGTTACGGCCCAAGCGGATGAAGGCATGCTTTCCCCAGATTGATTCCATGCTGCTTGATTGATTGTAACGGCATTGCCCATCACAGGCACTTCAATTGCGAGTTCTTTCAACTGCCTAAAAATAAGGCCTGTTGAGCCTGTTCCCCCTGTACTAACTAGGAAAGCATCCGGGTTTGTTTTTTCAAGCTTCAAAAGCTCTGTGCGAAAATCTGCGCTCTCTGGGGCAAAGGTTTCCACTGCCAAGATTGATCCGCCTAACTCTTTAAATCGGCTGCTGAACGAGTCCACGACAGCCTTAGGAAAATCTCTTTGCTCTTCCAATATGGCTATGGTGCGATAGCCCTTTTTCCAAGCCACTTCGGCTTGGATCTTTGCATAATGATTGGTTGAAGCGGTTGTGCGCAAGGCATACCTGTACTGGCCTGAGTATACTGGACTTGAAGTGGTGCTGGCAATCTGAAAGATATCCGCTTCTCGGCTTACTGGAATAATGGCTATACTCTCTGTACTACAATGACCCCCAAAAATGACCTTTACTTTGTTGATATCAATTAATTTTTTAGCAGCAGTTACAGCAGTTACCCCTTCACATTTTCCATCTTCAACGATGAGCTCTACTTTTTTACCATTGATGCCCCCTGCAGCGTTGATTTCATCTATGGCAATCTTGGCTGAGTTTAGGCCAGGCATTCCATAGGTAACACTGCTGCCTGTAAGTGGAGCAATGAAACCCCACTTGATGATACTTTCATCTTGTTTTGTTGAACAACTTATGAGAAATACAAGAAGAATCAATCCGAGCCAAGTTTTTTTCATCTACTGCAGAAACCCCAGCACCTATTTAAAAATTTTCTTCCCCTAAGGGGGATAACGTTATAAAACTCCTTTGATTTTCTACTTTCTATGGACTTTGAACCTTTACGGCAACTCGGCCTTACTGAAGGAGAAATTAAGGTGTACCTCGCGTTGGTTGCGCTTGGAGAAACCACTACTACCCCTATTGCTGAAGAGTCTGGCGTTTCTTTATCCAAAATTTACCTTATCTTGGATCGATTGGCTAAGAAGGGACTTGTTAGCCACATCATCAAGAAAAAAACCAAGTACTTTCGAGCTGCTGACCCTCATAGGTTACTCGTGTATTTGCAAGAAAAAGAACAACAACTCCATACCCAAGAAGAAGATTTAAAACAACTCGTCAAAAAGCTTGAAGCCAAGCAAGAAACGGCTATTACTGCTGAAACCGCTCAAGTCTATGATGGACTTCGCGGTATTCAAACGGCGCGTGAACGAACCTTAAAGATCATGAAAAAAGGAGAGGAGATGTGGGTCATTGGCATTTCTCCAACGGCTTATCAAGGACTCCTTGCTTACTTTGAAGACTTTCACAAAAGACGATACGGAAAAGGAATTAAGTGTCGCTATCTCTATAATGAATGCGCACGCAAACCTGTTGGAAAGAAATCTGCTACTTATCCACTGAGCGAAGTGCGTTACATGCCTGAAGGATTGGCTACGCCGGGATGGATCGAGATTTATGCGGATACGGTCACGGTTGGCTTGAATAAAGGACAGTCGTTTTCTGTTGTCATCCAAAACCAAGAAGTGGCGAATAGCTTTAAGATCTATGCGAAGTTGCTGTGGAGTCTTGGGAAGCCTTAGATTTTCAGACGATCCCCATTGTGTAACAAGTGGATCTTGTCTTCTTTGTAATTCATCTCCAACGCCAGAGCCTTTAAGGCTTCCAACATGAAAGGCTCCCCATGTGTTGGAATAACATGTTCTGGTTTTACGAGGTTGATGAGCTCGCGATGATCTTCCCGGTAGGCATGACCTGATACGTGGACGTCTGTGAAAAGACGCACTTTTTTTGTTTTCAAAGCTGCATCTAGTTTTTTACGATTTTCGATATTCGTCGGTGTCGGAATAACTCGGCAAGAGAAAATAACATGATCCTCCTCTCTGAACTTGTACAATCCCTGATAAACCATGCGGCTCAAAATGGCGTTTGGCTCACCTTGATGCCCCGTTACGACCAAGAGATGTTCTTCTGGCTTTTTCAACCCCTCGAAAAACTTGCGAGCCATACTTCCATATTTTACAAATTGTACTTGCTTGCTAAATGGCACAAGCCCCATGCGTTCCGCCGCTTCGCAATACTTCGCTAAGCTGCGGCCGATGAAGACAATCTTCCTGTTCAACTTTTGACCGATCTGAATGATACTATTTAGACGTGCAATGTGGCTCCCGAACGTAGTGACAATAACTGCTTTTCCAGTGCTGTCTGTTCCGAGTAGTACGTCGCGAAGCATTTCTCGTGCAATGCTTTCACTAGGCGTTTTTCCTGCATAATGTGCGTACAATGAGTCTAGGATGAGGACTTTTACTGGCGCAATTTGTTTGAGACGAGCAAAGTTGGGTTTTTTCCCCAACGTTGGGGCGTTATCGAACTTGAAATCATTGGCGTAGACTACTGTTCCGTACGGCGTGTGAATGGCAATGATCACCGTCTCTGGAATGCTGTGCGTGACACTGATGAACTCAGCTGAAACCTTATCTGAAACTTTAAATTTCGCATCCATCTGATGAGCAACCATCTCATTTTTCAAAGCTACTTTATCATCTGCAATCAATGTTTTCAAAACTTCGTGTGTGAAATGCGTCGCATGAACCGGGCAATTAAACTTATTTGCCAGCCAAGGTACAGCCCCCACATGATCCAAGTGAGCATGCGTGATTAAAATTCCTTTTACTTTATCCTTTAAATCATTGATGAAGTTTACATCTGGCACGGCCTGCTGTTCGATTAAGTACTTGGCTGACATCTGAAACTTGACATCTTCACGCTCTTCAGAGGTTAACTGAACGTAACGCTCCATCATCAAACCCATATCCAGAATAACGACTTCATCGTCGACTTTGATGGCTACGCAATTACGACCGACCTCCTGGAAACCGCCGACTGGAATGATTTCTAAACCCATACATTACTCTTTTGAAGTGGGGATATAAAAAGGTTTGGTCGCCCTATATAAACCATTTATGATAAATTTTAAATACTCTTGGTTATCTCCTTTTAACTTGAGGTGGTTATATATGATGTGTAAAAAATGTATGGGAATGAGCGGCGGCATCATGCTGGTCGCAGGTATTTTGTTTTTGCTTCGAGACCTTGGAACCTGGAACTTCTGGAACATCCAATGGTGGACTGTTTTGTTCATCTTGATGGGAATCTGCCACCTCTGTGCCAAGAGCTGCTCCGATTGCTGTAAGATGGATGGAAAGAAACGATAAGTTTTGGGGAAAGGTTCTTCTTTCTCTCTTTTTCTTTATTCTTTATTTTGCACGGTGACCGAAAAACATAAAATCAATGTGACATTTCGTTTTGAAATGGGACTGAGGTCTATTGCATAAGTACTCTTAGCAAAGGAAAATAGGCCGTACGTGGTAGCTGAACTGGGAGGAGCTGTTGGCGCTCTGGCAGGTTATGCTGCAGCTGTACCCACGACTCTCTTTCTATTAGAGCAAGGAGTTAGAGACGAATTCAATGTGCTCCTTACATACGGTGTAAAGAATGCGTTGTTTGCAACAGGAAACCTTGTCACGTTCGGCTTCATGCATGCAAATCCCTTGCAACACTTAGGACAACTTGTGCGGTCCAACCTCGTAGGCCTGAGCATTGCAGCAAGCTTAAGTCTTGTAGGTCATTACACGCTACTCAAAACACAAGCCATTCGACCGGCTTTAGCGCCGATTGTGGTCTATTTTCCAGCAGCCCTCATCGGCTCTGGCTATCGGCATTACCGTAATCACCAGAAAGGAATCTTGCGGAGCCCCTCAGAATCCCTAGATGATTTGTGCGAACATTAGAGGCTACGGACCTGTGTTGTTCTGTGATCGCCATCGCTTCGTAATACGAGCGTACAAGAATGCTATGTTGCTATTCTGCTTCACTAGCGTTCCACCTTAAACATTTTTCCGTGACCTGGAATCACATAATCTGCCATTTCTAAAACCATTTTACGAGATGCAATTAGTTGATCCATATCCATCCCTTTTGCTTGTGCATGGTCTTTTTGATTGATATCAAATACTTGTTCTTCTCCCTCAAGCCACCAAATAACATCCCCAACAATGGCTATCTTTCCTTTAGCCGTATTGACGATGAGTGAGAGGTGCTCCTCCACGTGACCAGGGGTTTCAATAATCGCGATGTCCTTTCCTAATTCATGTTTATCAAACTCCAGCAATATGTCCTTATCATACATCAAGTTCGTGTCAAATGTTATGAACTTCGCATTCTCAAATATCCCTGCAAGCAAAACATGATCTGGATGGCGATGAGACAAGAAAACATAATCAATGTTTGCTGTGGTTAATCCTTCTCTAACTAGTGCTCCCAATAGCTTTTCGCGATTGCAACCTGGGTCTGTAATGATCTTTTTTCCTTCTGTCGTAACCAAGCAAGTTGTAGAACTAGCTATCCATCCCTTCTCGAGTTGTTTTGCATACCCTTCGATTAACACTTTTACTTCAGCCATGGTAGCTCATTTACATTGAATAAAAATGCGGGTCCTCAGAAATGTTGGCCATTTCTGGGTCCCTCATCACTTCGTGATGCGGGCGCCAGGATTCGAACCTGGGTAGGCACTAAGCCAACAGATGGCTCATGCGAGCACTTCATCGACCCTTTTTGAGGGCCTCATCACTCAAAACTTGAGTAAGGACTCATTTAGCACCTAAGTACCAAACGAACTGCCCCGTTTGGCCGCTCCGGCACGCCCGCGATAGGATCTTGGTGTCGAGGAGTGTTTTTAAAGGTTTTTACCTATCTTGTTAATGGGCACCCAATTTGGGGTGAAGAGGCCTTAGACTAAGAATCTATTTAGGAGTTTTCTTATCGTAAACAATATCCCCTAATGTCTGGCTGAACGGCCGGAAGGTTATTGTCCAAAGTTCAGTAGACATCATATCTGCCAGGTTATAAGCACGATCTATCGGGCTTAACTCCTTTCCATTTGCATCATACACTGGGCGGTCTCCTAAATTTAAAATGTCCTTTTCTTCCAGAAGCCTTCCATTTTCATCATATAACAATTCTGTAAGGCTACGAGTTTCGGTAGGATCATGATCTACATCAAACGGCTTATCTCTTTTGCTTGTAACGTAGCGTTCAATGCCCAATGAAGTTAATTCGGCTGTTGCAATCCCTAATTCAGAGCGTACTTCAAATTTGAATTCACTCCTATCCCCCCAATAATGGTGGTGCAACCATGCTGCGCCCACCATCCCTCTTGCCAGGTCTGCAGATGAAAAAAAAGCATCCCTAACCAAGGCATTTCTACAAAGAGATTCTCTTTCCAAGTCTGAAACCGGCTTGCCTACTTCTTGACGTGCTTCAAAATACGCATCCATACTCCGATCAGAAGGGTGATAATGGATGATGCTTAATTTAGGCGCCTGAACAATTAAACTTGCGAGGATTAAATAGTTAATATTTGTTCCTCCCCCACAACCGATCAACTCATCACTATCTCTCTGGCGATCCCCCCATCTTGCTTCATGTGTTGAGGGGACATCTTCGAGACGATGAAAATGTCTATGTGTATCATCTCCAACTCCAAAAACAAACCAATTATCTGCTTTTCTCCCTGCAGCGTCTTCTGGAACAAAGGCATATAATTCTTCACGGTCCACTGCGCGAAGGATCATCCCCAGATTAGCCATACCTCGCTCGTAAGATAAAGTTACCCTGCCAAAAGATTCATTCTTCCAGTCTGGATTCAGGTTTTGAACTTCAACTTGTGGAAGATCTCTATCTCGGTTTGGATCTAATGTAAAACATACTTGTTTACATCCATCCGGCGTTTTTAGAAAGATTACTTGATTCGGAGGCAAGCTCTTGTCATACGTCCCGATGATCTCTGGTTTGTCGCATTTCTTAGTGCGCCACTCCTCCACTTTCCACCAAGGATTTACCGAATGAGGGAGCCACTCCCAAGGCTTAGCTACTTGGAGGCTTGCTGCCGCTGCTAACGCGAGGATCGGATATTTCCAAGATCCTAAGAAAGAGGCTTTTCTCCCAGGACTTCTTTGCCCATTCAGACGCACCATCCCCTCTGGAAAACAACGAGTTTTTTAAACTTAATGGATATTAATCCTCTTTAAAGGCTCCTAGAATGCTATGCAGAAATATCTCTTCTAATTCAACTCTTTCAGTCGTGCTTCCACACTGCTTAAGGCATTTTCCAATTCGGTAAGGGAGAGTTCTTCTTTCCTGCGATGCTCCCGGCCCATGATGGATGCCGGATTGAGCTGCTCCGGACTTTCGACGGCTTCGATGATCTCTTCAGGAATCTCCTTGTCAATCTCCTTGTAGTCATGCTCGGCTATGAACTCTTTCATTCCTCGCGCCTTTTGCGTTACACTCTTCGCATCGGGAAGCAAGCGCTCGAGCTCCTCAATGGAATGTTGCGGCAAGAGTTCGTCCAACTTTGCAAACAACCAATTAAGCTCATCAAAATGATTCTTCAATGTCGTGATGGCCTTGCTCTTTTCCTCGCGAAGCTTCATAATCCCATAATAGCCTCGAAGGACGCTTATGACCGACTTACTTGACTCTAGTAAGTACTTACGCGTCTCCTCCGGACCCTTAATCCGCGTGAAAAAAATGTTTGCATCTGCCATGTTTACTCGGATAACAACTCGTTGATGTACTCGATCTTCTTTGAAACATCATTCAGGTTGGCTGACCAGGAAATGATCTGCTCATCCTCATCGTGCTTCAGGCGCTTTAATCTAGATAAGGTTTCTCGTACATCATCCAACTTTTTATTGATTACATTCATAATAGATAAAATTTCCTTGTACTCCTCGATTTTCACAAATACAGGCGTTTCAGTCATATGTTCACCTCATTCCCTCTCAAACAACTGGTGGTCGATCTTGATTAAGTCCTCATGAATGTTATTCAACTGCTGAAACATCTTCTTGTATAACTGGTCTTCATCGATGTTCTCATTGCTGTACTTTAAGAATAAGTCGTTTGTGCGCCTTAGGTCTTCATGCATGGTTACCATGTTTTCCAAAAAAAACTTGTAACTTTCTGCCTCCACAAACAACTCTCCATTGATTTTTGTTACTTTGAACCTACGTACCTTTCGATCGGATCCCAATAGTTCAGAACCCATGTCAGAAGGCTCATCAAAACGACTATGTTCAGCTACTTGCAAAGGAACCATCTCTTCATGAGGACTTTGCATCTCCTCAAACTCTTGCGAAGCAAACTCAGGCAAGACCTCTCTTTTAACTTCTTGTGCTTGTTCAGGCTCAGTCTCGGACATCATCAAGTCATCCGGAATATCCAATGATAGATCCATTGTTTCATCTGAACTCATCCCTTGTTCGGGCGGGCGCGGAACATCTTGAATAGGTAATTGTCTTGAAAGTTCAGAAAGATCCATCTCAGGGTGCTCTTCCGGAGAAGGTGCTTCATTTAGTATATGTTCAGGAGCCAGCATTTGTGGCTCTGGAGTGGGTGTTGCTTGCTCTACTGGAGGTGACACGGGTGAAGGTTCCATATCAAAGGGCAAGGAACTTATATGTTCAAAGGGAAAATCTTCCTTCTTTGGCAAAAAAGCGGCAGCATCCACCGCAGGAGAAATGCCCTGAGAAGCATCCATTGGCTTAGAAGAAGCCTCTTCTGGAACGGGTAAAGGTGTCCCTACACTCATCTCCTCTTTCTTCTTCCCAAAGCCAAAAAAACTCATCGTAACCTCTTTTCTTCTTTTTTATTGTTTATAAATAGCTTAATAATCTGGAGACTTATTAAATTTTCTTATTTCGAGACGGCATAGTGCGGGAAATGCACGGCGGCAAAGCTTGCACCTAATAATGCTGCGTGGGGTTCGGTTACTAAGAACAAAGGAATCTCTTTTAAGAGGTGCGCTTTTTCTGAACCCAGTTCGAAATCCATTACAAAGCCATTCTTTGTCAAGGCCTCTGGATGGTGCTGGGCAATGCCTCCTGCAATGTACAAACCCCCCAAGGGCAAGAACTCAAGTGCCTTGTTCTGGGCGCACTTTGCATAGAAATACAAGAATAATTCTACGGCCTTTTTACAAGCTGAGTCTGACTTGGAAAACTCCATAATCGCAAGAGCCTTATCCTTAGCCTCTTCGACTTCCTTGATCTTATCTGAAGCCTTAAACCCCTTTTGCTTCTTCAAAAAGTTGAAGATTCTCACGAGACCCGGCCCTGAAATGGCATGTTCATACGTTACCACTTTTACTTTCAATTCTTTCTGAACAAACTCTTCAAACTCAAGCTCCAATGGACTTTGGGTTGGTAAGGCTGCATGACCTCCTTCACTTGGTGAGGGAACATACTTCTTACGATGCGGATCGTACACCATGAATGCTTCTCCTAGGCCTGAGCCTGCCCCCAATACTAATCTAGTACCATACTTTACCTGCTTGGGAAGATAGTGATTTGCATGCTCTAACGGGATCAATTCTGCGGGGTTTCCAGGATTAAGCCCTTCCAAACCAAAACTCAAGGCTTCGAAATCATTTAACAAAATTACTTTAGATAGAAATGAACTGTGCAATACATCCTTTGCTAAAAGCTTCCCCCAGGACAGGTTGGTTGGCTCAGCTCCTTGTCGATCTGGAGTTACGAATCCCGCTATTCCAAACGAAGCCGTATCGGTTTCGATGTCATACTTTTCCTTTGCAAATCGCAAGGTCTCGTTCATCGCAGGAATGAATTCAATCTCTGGAGAATTAAACCTTAATTGAAAGACGAGGGAAGACTCTTCCTTAGGGATATTCGAGATACCCACCATCCCCAGACGAGTATTGGTTGCACCTACATCCCCTACTAGAATGAATTTTTGGAAACGATCCTTCTTAAAGCCCTTTAGATGCTCATGAAAATCATACTGCAAACTATCTTCACCTCTTTTGACTGACTTTAAAAATGCCGTTTAAGGTTTATATAGTTTATCGTTTAAATGACTCTTAATCACTTTCATAACCAGTCTTTTTATATAACTGAATTATTTACTCAACTTGATGAAACGTTACATCCTTTTTGACTTTGATGGTACTCTTGCAGATAGTTTGTTTATCGGCATAGAAGTCCTGAAAAGACTGCAAGGTAAGTACCAGTCTAAAGCCCCAACTTTAACCATGATTCGAAATCTTGGGTTGAGGGGGGTAATCAAAAAAACACATTTCCCCTTAATTAAACTCCCCACTCTTGTTCGCGATGTTCGAACTGAACTAAGTAAAAAAATACTAGAAGTTTCACTCTTTTCTGGATGGACAAGGGTACTCCCAGTTCTTGCCAAAAAATACACGTTAGGCATTGTCTCTAGCAACTCTACTGAAAATGTGAATGTTTTTTTAAAACACCACAATATTCAAGACTGGTTTGACTTTGTGTATTCAAATAACTCGGTTTTTGGCAAGCAAGTGGTTTTGAAACGTCTTTGTAAAAAGCGAGGCATTGGACTAAATGAGCTTGTTTATGTAGGGGATGAAGACCGAGATATCCAAGCAGGCCGTAAACTAGGCATCCCAGTCATTGCTGTTAGCTGGGGGTATAATTCCAAACGCCTGCTGCAAAAGGCAAAAGCTGAACACATCATAAAAACTCCACTCGAAGTGATTAAAGTCATCGACACTCTTAAATAACAAACCTTTTTTCTACAAACCATGAAAATTGGCATTATTGGGGGGACGGGCCTTGAAAAGACTGGACTCCTTCAGAATCCAAAGGAGATTACGGTTGAAACGCCGTATGGAGCTCCTTCCGACTCTCTTCTTGTTGGTAAAATTGGAAACTTGGATGTCGTACTTCTCTCTCGTCATGGACGGCATCACCATGTGAACCCTAGCAATGTCAACTACAAAGCGAATATCTGGGCCTTGAAAGAACAAGGCTGCAGCCATATCTTTGCCCCTACTGCTTGCGGAAGCCTAAAAGAAAATGTACAACCTAGCGATCTAGTTTTCCCAGACCAGTTTATTGATCATACTTCTCACCGAAAACAAACCTTTTACGATGGAGAACAGGTCTGCCACATCTCCATGGCTGAACCCTTTTGTAGCCACCTACGTGAACTCCTTGCTAAGAATGCATCTGAACTCGGACTTAGTCACCATCCCCGTGGAACTTTGATTACCATTGAAGGCCCCCGGTTTTCGACTAAATCAGAGAGTAACCTATTCCGTACCTGGGGATGCGATGTCATCAATATGACGACTGTTCCTGAATGCGTCCTTGCGCGAGAAGCTGGAATCTGCTACCAACCCATTGCTATGGTTACTGATTATGACTGCTGGAAAGAACATAACGTCAACTTTGTTGACATTATCAAAGTCATGGAAGCCAATGCCCACAAAGTAGTGCAGCTGTTATTGAAAGTTTTACCCACCATTCCCGAAGAGAAAAGGTGCAGTTGTAAAGAAGCGATTAAGAGTGCACTTGCGTGATTACCGTATTTTTCTGACTAGCGTACCTTCCATTTCTACACCACTCGGATGCTTATAGCCGAACCCCTCTCTTTCTGTATGCTGAAAACCTGCTCTTCTAGCATCATCATCTCTATGTAGTTGGTATTCCAATCCTCCCCCCCATACTCCCCCATACTCAAGCGAAATAAGCATACTGCCTGGTGCGTCCCCCACTAAATACTCCGCTCGTGAAACCACAGACTCGATTTCCACATCCGACCAATCCGGATGAGCAACCTCCGTGAAAGTGACTCGATCCCATTGCTCTTTAGATGTGGTTCGGATATCCCCCTCTCGTAATTCTACGTTCGTTAAACCAAGCAATGCGACGCGCTCTTTTCCCAGTGCGATCGCTGCAGGATCACGATCCATACCCAAGAATCTTATTGTTGGATGAGCTATTGCATAATAAGCAAGGCGCAATGCCGTGCCGCTCCCAATATCTAAGACATACTTCGATCCTTTCAGTGACTCGCAAACAAAAGGAACAATAACCCTTGTTGCAGGCAGTGCGAAGCCATCAAACCATCTCGCTTGCTCTAAATCAGGAGCTGCGTTTGGAATGAAAAGAGACTGAGGATCCCCAACACCCTTATTCGTGGCTCTCCACTCTTTCAATACAACTAGATAATCATCTACTGATACTTCTTGTACATTCAATCTTTCACAAAGTTCATCTATTGAAATGACCATTTTGACCAGAAAATAACGCTTTTTTTAAACCTAAGCCTTAACGTGTATAGGTTCGAACCACACATTCCCAAGGTTCATTGCGATAATGCTCGAAAGCTACTTCTTCTCCCCGCACTTTTGAGAATCCGTCTTCCTTCACTGCAGCAATGAGACGCCTCTTCCATGTTAAATCCTCAATTTTAGGTTCTAATGCGACAAGCCTACTCCCAGGTTTTAGACTGACGAGCCTTCGAACTTGGCTCTGAATTCTTAGTATCTCCTCGGAGGGGGTATCTTGACCTGTGATCTGGACGTTGACCACTGCATCATACGTATTTTTGTTTGGGTCTATGTCCAACATATTCTGGTGGATGATATCTACATTGTCTAAGGACAGTGTTCTTACACGCTCCCTAGCAAATTCAACTGCTATCAGATTTTTATCGATGCCTGTAAAATAAGTCTGAGGGAAATTCCGTGCATAATAGCACAACCTTAAAGCTGTGCCAAACCCGACTTCTAAAACCGTTTTAGAATCCCACATAGCTCGGGCCACTGCCGGCGCTATTACTCTACTCACTCGAATGGCTGAACCATCAAATAACCTAGCTTGCTCTGCATAAGATACAGATTCTTCTAACCCTTCCAAGAAGACTGATCCTGGTTCGCACTTTCTTCCAGCCCAGAGTTCCCAAGTGCTTAAAAGCTCTTCATACTCTTCTGCAGAGCCCTCTACAATTCCAAGCTCTTTACACAACTCATCTAGGGTGATCATATTACCTTAGAAAAGAAACGCTTTTTTAAACGTAAGCCCTGTTTACACTTCCCGAGAGCAGAATAAAAGCGCTCCACTCTTTTCTGGCTCTTCTCGCTTTTGATAACTAAAACCTAGGGCTTCAAACCGATTTAACCCTGCTTGGTTTCCCAACTCAGCATACATTTCTGCATGCCCCCTTGTGAAAAGGCCGTAGTTTGCTGCCACCATGAAAGAAGGCGGCGAAGAAGGCTTAACCATTTGACAAAACCAGAAATAGGATCCCCTCATAAATCCCTGAAGATTCATTCTTCCTCTAAATTCTTTTGGCACTGTATCTGGCAAGCAATCAATGGCCACCACACAAGCAAAGCGATCTTGTACTGGGTTCAGCTTGAAAAAGTTAGCCACCCGTAATTCAATGTTCTTGACATTTAACCGTTCCATCCTCCTTTTTACAACTTCTTCACAGCGAGGATCTTGGTCTATGCCAATAAAAGAAGTATCTGGATTGTTTAATGCATCTAAAAGCAGGCGAAACCCTGTTCCATACCCCATAACCCCCACACTTTCAGCACCGGCCAATCTTTCGCAGACTATCGGAGAAATGGCTCTCGTTGGAGCGAGTGTATATCCATCAAATAGACAAGCCTGAACTTCATAAGGAATCCGGCTTTCCTCGAAGATATGGCTGCGTTCTCTTCTAGAGCTGCGCCATTCGGAAGGCGCAACTTCCTTCACGCCTAACTCCTTACAGAGATCATCGATTGAGACGTTCATTATTACCTATATCTATTAATCCTTTTTTCTCTCCTAATTTGAGCGCAGCTACTTCACCACTTGTGCGTTTAATATGGGCTTCGCATGCAATACCCAGCTGCTCTATGGCATAGGCAGAGGCCTTGCTTTTTGAGTCACTTGCGGATGCTTCTTTACGCTGAACATACCAACTCATGAAGTCTGCTCCATTCACCCAATTTCCAGATGTATAGAAGTCGACTTTCGCTGGCTTAACGTCTGGATTAAACAGTGCCCTTCCCAGCCATGATCTCCGTTCGGGTTCACTTATTTTTACTTTGTACAGTGTTTCCGCAGTACTTTCTGATTTACTCCCCCATTTCTCTAGATGATCCCACACTGCATCGATGTGCACGGTTCTTTCATCATCTACGGATATTTTGTACGTGACGGTATCTGGTTTACACTCTCTAAACTTTGTACGGTTCTCCTCCGCTGTTCCAGGAATCTCGAGCTGTTCTTTTCCACTGTAGGAAGGATGCCTAACTTTAGAACCAAATTCCTTAAGAAGTTCTTCTAACTCTCTTGCCTTCTTTCTGATACTTCCCACTAAACCCTGCGACATTTCCATTGCCGTTTCATACGCTTGCGCCACAGTTTCTCTAGAAACTCTTTGCGCGGACAGCATATCAGCTAGCCCTCCAAGGGTTAATGCCTGAGGTTTAGTTACTTCCTGAAGAATTACTCCAGCGTGTCCTGGGCTTACAACCGTGTCTTTAGCGTACACTCCAACAAAATTAGGATCCGCGTCCAGTCTAGCAAGAAGGCTATCCACATCTGCTTCTGGATTACTTTCGGCCATATTTTAGGTAACCCTGGGTTATTTATAAACCAAATCCTTAACCTTCGTCGAGAATAAAAACACTGCTTTTGATGCCTTCCTGAAATAAAGCCTTGAACTAGGTAAAGGTTTATATTCATCGCTCCTTCCTCCAAGACATGGGCAGTGTATTGATGGTGGATGATGAACCTCTCAAGATCAAGTATTACCGTGAAGCTCTAGATGAAGCTGGGTTTGAAGTAACCTATCACCCAACAGTAGATGGGGCCGATCGGTTTCTTGATGAAGCCATGAAGAAAAGCCAAGCGCCGGATGCGATCACATTGGATATGGGAATGCCTTGTGGATTTATCTTTACACCTAAAGAAACTGGAGATTGCATGCAGACTGGGCTTGCCCTCTACCGGCGGATGCGTGAAGTGCATCACTATACTGGACCAGTCGTTGTTTTGACTTTTCTTGCGCTTCCTGATGTGCAAGCCTATTTTCAGAAGCAGCCTAATTGCGTTTTAACATCCCCTGTTGAAACCAAGCCGGATGATTTAGTTGCGATCATCCAACGCATGTGTGCTCCTGGAAGTTCTCTTGCAAGGGACAGTTCTTAGAAAAACAGCAGCTTAACATTAACTTTAAATACCTTCATTCTCGATCAAGGATAAAAGAGGTGGGCTGTGAAAATAGACGTTCCTAAACTGCAAGCTATTGCAAACCAGATTCGGCAAGATATCATTGCCATGCTCCTTGAAGCAGGCTCTGGACACAGTGCAGGCCCTCTTGGAATGGCTGATGTGTTTACCGCCTTGTACTTTCACATTCTCAATCACGACCCTAAAAATCCTAAATGGCAGGACCGCGACCGACTTGTTTTGAGCAATGGACATATTTGCCCCTTGTGGTATGCGGCGCTTGCCAATGCGGGGTATTTTCCTCGCGAAGAATTGAAAACACTGCGTAAATTTGGCACACGACTTCAAGGACACCCACATAACCTTGCCACACCTGGCGTTGAAAACAGCGGTGGACCACTTGGACAAGGTTTAAGCCAAGCGATTGGTATGGCCCTTGGTGCCGTTTTGGACAAGAAACGAAGCCACATCTACTGCGTTATGTCTGATGGCGAACATGATGAAGGGCAAACTTGGGAAGCCATTTTGTTTGCTGGGAAGAATAAATTGCACAATCTGACGGCTATTATGGATCGCAACAACATCCAGATCGATGGATTTACAGAAGACATCATGCCTCTTGAGCCCATTCGTGCAAAATATGAGGCGTTCAACTGGCACGTTCTTGAAGTGGACGGTCACAACATCCAACAGATCATTGATGCCTGCAATGAAGCCAAAGCTATCTTTGAAAAACCAACGATGATTATCTGTCATACGATTCCTGGCAAAGGAGTGGACTTTATGGAGAATCAATACGAGTGGCATGGCAAACCCCCTAACAAAGAAGAAGCTCGAATCGCGTTGCATGAATTAAGAACACTAGGTGGTAAAATCCGAGGGGAGCACGAATGAACAACCCTGAAATGTATTTAGTGGACACCTACCAAGCGGTACAGAAGGTGCCCACTCGAAACGGATTCGGAGAAGCCCTTGTTGATCTAGGTGGGAAGAATAAAGACGTCGTTGTACTGTGCTGTGATCTTACGGAAAGCACTCGCGCTCAAGGCTTTAAAGATAAGTATCTCGATCGATTCTTCGAAGTTGGAGTTGCTGAACAGAACCTTGCGGGCATTGCTGCGGGCCTTGCCTTATGGGGGAAGACCCCTTTCATTTGCAGCTATGGCGTATTTAGTCCCGGTCGTAATTGGGATCAGATACGAGTGAGCATCTGTTACAGCCAAGCCAATGTCAAAATTGCCGGAGCACATACAGGCGTTACGGTCGGACCGGATGGAGCCACGCATCAAGCTCTGGAAGACGTGGCATGCATGCGCGTCTTGCCGAACATGACTGTTATTGTTCCTTGTGATACCGTTGAGACCAAGAAAGCCACGATTGCTGCTGCACAAATTCGAGGACCTGTTTATTTACGATTTGGACGCGATAAAATGGCTGTTGTTACCACTGAAGATACTCCCTTTGTGGTTGGCAAAGCCCAGGTTTTTAGAGAAGGCAGCGATGCTGTGGTTGTTGCGAGCGGACCTCTAGTATATGAAGCGCTCCTTGCTGCGCAGCAACTTGAAAAAGAAGGATTATCTATTTGTGTGGTGAACTGCTCCACGATCAAACCCCTTGATGAACAAACTTTGGTTGAGGTTGCAAGAAAGACTGGCTGCGTGGTGACCGCAGAAGAACACCAAGTCCTTGGCGGACTCGGAGGGGCGGTAACTGAAGTACTCAGTCAACACTGCCCTGTTCCCATCGAGCGTATCGGGATGCCAGATCGATTTGGAGAAAGCGGCGAATCTGCTGAACTGATGAAAGCCTTTGGCATGAGTGCTGAGAATATTATTAAGTCCATTCGTTCTGTAATCCAGAAGAAGAAAACCCGCACTTGCTTGATGAATGTACAAAACCCTGCTGAACACTTCTACCTGCCCGATGGAAGGCAACTCAAGAATTTGGTTGAACTTGTGATTGCACTTGAAACCATGGATGATTTAGCTTATTCTAAACACGTCACTTCCGATAAGAATGACTTTGCAAGTTGGATTGAACACGTGCTTAAGAATCATTCTTTAGCTGATCAAGTGCGAAGCGCACCTGATAAGAAAGAAATGGCCCAATTGATCTTGGAAAAGATCAATGGGTGACGAAATCTAAATATATTCTACTATTTACCGCCTGATTTTTACAAAGCTTTTTATTAATCCTCTCTGATATAGATTTATGTCTAATATAGATTTATGTCTAATATAGATTTATGTCTAATATAGAATTCCTACATGGCTGGACTCGCGACGGACTTAATTTACCCGGGGTGCACTGGGAATCTAAGAAAAAGAACATAGCGATTGTTTGTGTTCATGGAATGTCTGGGAACCTCCTTGAAAATTACTTTTCCGAAGTGCTTGGAAAAGAACTATCTAAACATGGGTTTGGCTTTCTTTATGGGCATAATCGGGGGTATGGGCACATCAATGATATTTGAACAAGAGAACTTACAAAAGATGGTGGAAACAAGACCCAAAGAATTGGAGTGATGTATGAGCGTTTTGAAGAGAGCGTTTATGATATAGATCTTTGGATTAAGGAAGCACGAAAATTAGGGTATAAAAAGATTATTTTGATGGGACATAGCTTAGGTTGCAATAAAGTGATCCATTACTATACAAAAAGCAAGCATCCACTTCTTGCAGGCATTATTTTTGCTTCACCACCGGATTTACTTGCCTTAGCCAAGCTAAAAAGATATCAACCTAATTATGAAGAGATGATCCAAGAAGCTAAAGAAAACCTGAAGAAAAATGAGCCCAGAAAACTCTTAACATCCCTCTTGTGGAAATGGTACCTGCTTAGTTCTCAGACTTTTTTGGACTTGTTTGAGGAAGGATGCTCTGCTGATAATTTACCCTTTTTAAGAAATCCTGATACATGGACGGAACTTGGAAAGATTGATGTTCCTGTTTTAGCCTTCATGAGTGGAAAAGATGATGTGGTTATTCGATCTTTAGAAGAAGATCTTGCTTTGATAAAGAAAAAAGCTGTTCATTGCCCGAAGTTTGACACCGCAGTTCTAAAAGGAGCCAACCACGTATATGGAAATAAAGAAAAAGAATTGAGCCGAATGATTCTTGCCTGGCTCAAGCGGCTCTCTTGAGATCTTATTTGATCGGCACCCTAAATATAAATCGGTACGTCCAGCCTTCCGTGGCTTGTCGTACGCCGAATTCTTTCTGTACAAAACCCCCTACTTGCCAGCCATCCTTTGCAAAGACTAGGCCAGGTCCTAGACGTGCAGTTCTTGCGTCATCCAAACCTAATGTGACGACACCTTCAATGCCTGTACGAAGGTATTTTCCCAAGCCTACGCCAGGATTACCTCGTAGTTCTACGCGATCTGCTGGCGTTCCGAAGCGATGAGTGTATGTTATGCCGGCATCCAAGGTCAATGGTCCGTACATGCCTGTACCGCGAAGAACTGCAGCAAGATCTGTTTGACCTGTTCCGATATTGACTTTACCTGCTTCAAACGCTCCGGTTGGTAACTTCGCTCTTAATGTGGGCAGGAGTTCCCAATGTCCAGTATGGTAATGCGGACCTGCTTCTAAGATAATATCTCCTATTCCTTTTTTTTCTATCTGACCATTTGTTACAGTAACATAAGGGAGGGTAACTTGGCCAAACCATCTCTTGCCTTTTCCCTTGAGTGTTGCTTCTATTCCGGTTTTCTCTACATTCACTTCTCTTTTATTTCCTTCTCTATCTCGCAGAGTATCTGCTTCGTAATGGTTGGGGACGAATTGGATCTGTCCGGGAGTTAAGGTCTGAATGGCTTCTTTAAAGTCGGCATGGGCTTGCGGAGCTAAAGCTAAACCTAAAAGGCCTGCTAACATTGTTTTCTTGAGTTTCATTTTCATCACCTGTAACTACTTTCTAGTTATTATTAGATAAGGGAATATTTAAAAGATAGCCCCTCCTTAGGGAGGAGTAATATGGACTTTTCATCTATTGAATTCAAACTGGAAGAAATCGGCCTCACCAAAGCGGAGATCAAGGTTTACCTTGCCCTATTGGAACTTGGAAGCTCCACGACTGGACCTATTATCGATAAATCTCAAACGGCCAACTCTAAAATCTATCAGATCCTTGAAAAACTCATCCAAAAAGGTCTTGTTACCTTTTACAAGCAAGAAGGCCTCAGGTACTACAAAGCCACCCCACCCATATCCCTTCTGCGCTACTTGAAAGAAAAACAAGAACAAATCCGAGAACAAGAAAACCAAATCAAACAAATCCTTCCTACCCTCGAAGCTTTTCACGCTCAACAAGAAGAAGAAAAAGAAGCCCTTGTCTTCAAAGGACCCAAAGGAATCAAAACTGCTTTTCATGATGTGGTGGATACCTTGAAAAAGGGCGAAACAGTCAACATCATGGCGGTCTATAATTTTGGTCAAGAGTATAAGCGTCTTGCTCATTATTTTCAAAAAATTCGAGCCAAAAAAGGCATCAAAGCAAGGTACATGATTGCTAAATCGGGGAAACCGGTTGCTGACCTATTTTCTAATTATCCCCCCATTGAAATTCGATTTATGAAAGAAAGCCTTGCTATGCCCTCTATCTTTATTATTTATAAGAACAAGGTTATTATCAGCCTTGGTGATGAGATGATCATGTTCATGATCAAAAGTGAGCGCGTCGCGGACACCTTTCGAATGTACTTTGAACAGCTATGGCCTCAGGCTACTCCCTATCTCAAAAAAGAAGCATTAAAAAGGGCAAGATAAAAGATATACCATGAATAAAATATTAGGTCAAGACCCTGTTGTGATCGTGTTTATTGTGCTTGCCATTATTGTATTTGGGTGGCTTGCGAAGAAAGCATTTTCGGGAAACTTTAGTCGGTACTAACATGAAACTTAAGCACGCAGTTGCCCAAGTTGAAGCGAGTGAGCTTTTTAGAGCATTTCAGAAAGATAACCCTCACTATTACTTGGCCCATATCTTCCATACCTTAGGAAAAGGAGAAGTCACCCAAGTAGGGTATTACAATCCAAACACGGATCGGGTGGTTGTGTTTGACGTGAGCTCCACGATCAAACAACAGCCTGAAGATGAAGTCTTCAAAGATCATCCAATTGTTAGTAAACTAGATCTGGAACAAGTCAAGATCGGCCTTGAAGAAGCTATAAAGATTGCCGATGAGTTTCACAACAAAAAACACGCTGCTGAGTTGATCACACAAAAGATCATCATTCTTCAGAATTTAAATGGTCTGGTGTACAACATCACCCATGTCACTCGCACCTTCAATATTTTTAACATTAAGATCGACGCAGTTACTGGTGAGATGCTGAGTGAGTACACCCAAAACATCACGGGATTGCAGAGATAATTCTCTCTCAAAAAGTTTCTCTCTCAAAAAGTATATCTCGTTAAGATCGCGCTATACTTTTTGGATACAATAACTCTCGCTTTTCGGAGAGAGTTATTGTTTTCCTCTCGGTGCAAAGTTTCCATGTTTCAACATTCCTTAGTGAAAGGAAGTTGTGTTGGGTATATCTCGTCATGAAAAGAATTGTGCAACCTAGTATTCGTGGCGTATACATTCACGTGTATACACCCTTGTATCTAAATTAGAGTTTAATCAACTTTATAAACCAAGGTATCTAAAAGGAGAGTTATCGACGAGCTTCCTGCAAGGAAGAAAACAAAGTCCTTGCAATCAACCGCAGCGACTACAACGATTCACCTGCCTTGGATTTTTCTTTGTACGTATCGGTAGAAAATGAGCTAGTCGAAACTACAGAATTCCGTCCGACATGGACAGATACAAAAGAACGGAATTCTGAGGTGATCAAGAACCGTTTATCTGTCCTGATATTCAAGACGGTTCTTGACAGACTCGAAAAGACGGTGACGGCATGGCAAAAATCAGTTACAAAGAGATGATTAATAGTAAAACCTTGAATGCATATATTGAACCGGAAGAAGAAAAAGCTTCTTAGTTAAAATTCTTAGTTAAAGATCGGGGGATCTTTTTTAGTCTGATTTTTTAACATAGCATAAGCTTTAAAACACTTGGAGTAAATCTTTTTTCATGAAGCGAGAAATCATCTTCATGGATGCGGAATTTCCTGAGCTTAGTGCCTTTGGCACTGAATTCTTATCCATTGCACTCATCAAGCCAAGCGGTGAAGAACTTTACTTAGAGATCGAGACGGAAGTACAACCTAATGAGTGGGTCAAGAAAAATGTCGTGCCTTACTTGACCGGCAATAAGATATCAAAAGAAGAAGCCAAGAAACAGTTGCTCTCATTCATCGGGTCGAACAAACCCTATTTTGTATCCTTTGTTCCTGTTTTCGACTGGATGGGCGTTTGCGCCTACTTTGGCCCGGCTAAACAAAGCCTTCCTTTCTATTGGATTCCCATCGACTTTGCCAATATTCTACTGATGAAAGGCATTGATCCGGAGCAAGACAAGCTTAAATTGGCTCAAAGTCTAGGAATCAATACCAAAGGAATACAGCTTCATAATGCTCTTAGTGATGTTCGACTGCTTAAAATGCTCTGGGAGAAGATTCAACCTACTCTTCTATAGATATCGGTTCAAGACCTTCTTCACTTTTTTATAGGTCTTCGGAATGGACTTTTCTGACTATAATTCGGATTCCTTCTGAGAGGAGATAGGTTTATAATTGGACTAAAGGTCCTAAAGAAATGGATTCTCCACTGAAACCAACCCCCATTATATTACCTAGGGGTATAAAAGTTGATGCATTCGATGGGCCCGTGCCTTTCTATGCTCATCTAACACCCCCTGCGAACGTTACACCTCAAGATATTTCCAGAACCTTGAAAGGATGGTTCGGAGATCCTAAGCATGAGTTTTTTAGAACAGGAGAAGCCATGGTTTATGGTTCAAATACTCCTGAATTATTTGCAGCAATATGGGCATCGCGTGAAATTTTCAAAGGGATACTTACGAAAGAGGATACAAAAGAAAGCATAATCGCAAAGTTAGGAATAAACCCACGTAAACCCGATGATGTTTATCTTAATCCTAGTAAAGGGATCGGAAGCCTGCTTTATTCAGTAGATTGGACCTTTCAGCTGTTGGATGGGACCTATAGGGTTGTTCCTCAAGAATACACTGCTTTTATGCAATGCTTTGATTGGGGTTTAGATTCTGGAGGAATGAGTGTAGAGTCTTCCGCGTTAAGAGTCATGGATCGAGAGCCTTTATTTAAAATATTCAAAGAATGTACTGGATTGGACTATCTCGCTGATCCCTCAGGTTAAATTCTCTTGTTTACAATCTTCATCACTTCTTTATGAATATCCGAGATGGATTTTGTAGCGTCAATCACCTTGATCCGTTTCGGATACTTCTTTGCTAGGCGTAAGAACGCTTTTCTTGCTTTTTCATGATGCTTTAATGATTCGCGTTCAATGCGATCCCCACCCCTGTCTCGTTTTCTCGAACGTTCTACACTTAGCTTTGTTGGGATATCTAACAGAAAAGTTAGTTTTGGCTCGATTGGTCCTACGAGTATTTTTTTCAACGTATCCAAAACCTTCATCGGAACTCCCCGGACACCATGCTGAAATGCACGAGAACTGTCGTAGAAACGATCGGCAATGACGACATACCCTTTCTTTAGTGCGGGCAGCAAGATTTCTTCCACGTTTTGGCACTCTACAGCCATAAACAATGTGCCCTCGGTTTTCCTTGTAATGGAGGTGTTCTTTGGATCTAATAAGATTTTTCTCACTTGACGGCCAATTCGACTGCTGCCAGGCTCTCGAAAGGTTCGAACGTGGTACCCCTTTCGTTCCAAGGCTTTTTGCAGTAATAGGACTTGGGTGGACTTACCGCAACCGTCAATGCCTTCGAAAGAGAGGAAGAAAGATTTTTTCATGCTTCTCTAAGACTTACTTCTGTTTATCTAAGTTGTGGTCAAGGTAGCTTGATTTGTGGTTATTCCTAATTCTCTTAATGCTTTTGAGATGTCAGCCTCAATTTTCTGAGCTCCTCCTCTAAGATACCTTACTGCATTCGGGTGAAAGGTCGGAGATAGGGGTATTCCTTGATAATAAAATATGCTGCCATGGATTTGATTTAATTTTATCTTTTGATTGATCAACCCTTCTGTTGCTGTTGTTCCTAAGGTGATGATCAATTTTGGCTGAACGAGCCGCACTTGCTCCTCTAAATAATTTTTACACCGTTTTACTTCTTCCTTGGTTGGCTTTCGATTGCCTGGCGGCCAACACTTAATTGCATTGGTTAGAAAAAGTTGGTCTTTGTCTACTCCTAAGCGATCTAATATCTTGTGAAGGATTTTGCCTCCCAATCCCACAAAGGGTCTGCCCGTTTCATCGTTCACCTTACCTGGAGCTTCACCAATGATCATGACCTTTGCATCTATGATTCCTTCGCCAGGCACTGTATTTTTCCTCGTCTTACATAGATCACATTTCGTGCATCGCTTAATCTGAGTATGAAGCGCAGATAGACGTGCATCCCGCGTACTCTCTTTCATCCGTAGCGTTCCTCTTTGAATGCATCCCCGTGGTTGTGATAACCCCGAATTTCCCAGAAACCGGGTTTATCTGTAAGAGAGAACTCTAGACCTGTTAAGAATTTACTTGTCTTCCACCCGTATAGATGAGGGATGATCAAGCGAATGTAGCCATGTTCGGGCGTGATGGATTTACCTTCCAATTCAAATGCTAAAAAGACATCATCGCGCTCTACGTCTTCTCTTGGGACATTCGTTGAGTACTCATCTGCACCGTACTGGATTAGATGCCTCCATGATGGGTCTGGGTGGATGAACTCAAGCATTTTCTTGAAGGGAATGCCTGTCCAATGCACATCGAGTTTTGACCAGGTTGTGACGCAGTGAAAATCTTTGGTATAGGATTGAGTGCCGAGCTTCTTAAGGTCTTCTAACGAAAGTTCCATCTGCTTTGGGACGAGTCCAGAAATCTTGAGCTTCCATGTGTCTATATTCATTTCGGGCTGAAAACCTAGATCCATGATAGGAAAACCCTGTACTAGACGCTGTCCTGGAGGGGTTCTACCAGGGTGTACTTCATGTTTTCCTTGTTTACGGAAGAGAGCTAATAGTTTTTCCTTGGCAGTTATTTTGCGCTGATCCCAATCCATGGTTTCTTCACAAGCTAGAACTTTATAAATATTGGTTTGAAATGGCATGAGAAACTTTTTAAACTGCATCGCCATCACTTTCATATATCATCATACATTTAGGGGGGATTCAACATGGAACTGGTTACTTTTACGAAGGGTACTGAAGACGCCAAATACGTCAATAAATTGATCTGTACTGAGAGGTATTACCTGGTGAAACAAGTCGAACACCGCAATGGACGCTACTACATGCGCCTTAAGAAAAGGGCTATTCTGTTCTGAAACCAATGACAATCACTATATGTTTAGTTGTCATTGGTTGCATGCAGTGACGGAAACTATCTTATAGGCTTTTTCCCGTCACTGACTATGATCCTTTTTTCTTTCTTTGATTTGTCAAGAACTGCTGTTTATCATAGGTTTTCCTAAATTTTACTGCAGTTCTTGAGCACGATTAGAATTATCATTCTTGTTTTATCTTCTTTTCTCGATGATAATTCTGACGTTTCAATTGTTTTAAGAAGTATTCCAAGCAGTCCATGGCACAGCAATACACTTGCTTTCGCAGATCAGCAGGGCCAAACTGCAAGACCAGCGCATCTGCCGGGGGTTTGTTATGACACGTCGGACACACCTTGTTGTCATCTTCCAAGAAAGCAAGGCGCTCTTCCACCAATTCCTTTAGAACTCCCTGTTCTACATCCAGTTGAATCTTTTGCAGGTCTTCATAGCTCATTTCATTTATGATTTTCATGAGCCGGTTCATAGCTTCATTCTGGGTTGTCGACGTATATAAATCTTGCTCTATCTTTCCTCACACAATCTCTCTACACAAACTTTTTAAAGTCGTTTAGTTTTTGTAAGATTCATGAGTGATGACGATATCGGACTTGCTCGTATGGATGCTTCTCATAAGGGTTCTCACTCTAAACTAACTAAGAAACGAAAGCACAAGGAAAGTTCAGACACGGGTAAGGTCATTCTTTACATCTTCCTTGTTCTCCTTGCTCTGGTCATTGTTGTTAACATTTATACCATCCTTAACCTCAAAAAAGAGATTCAAGATAAAAAGATGGTTGCGGAAGAAGAAACGCGGCCTGCTAGTCTTAACCTCTACCTAGTTAAGGACCCTAATTGTACGGATTGCATCGATCTTTCTCCTTTAGTTGGATCGATCAAGAACGGCAATATCAAACTCCAACTTCAAAAAGAAGTCTTGCTTGGAACGGATGAAGCCAAAGCCCTTGTTCCCATGTACCGAATCAAAAAGGCTCCAGCCATCGTCCTTACCGGAGAAATCGACAAACTTCCCCCCACTACCTTTGAAAAGCGAGGGGATGGTCTGGTCTATGAACCGACCAATCCTCCTTACACTTCTACGGCTACTGGAGAGATTATAGGACTGATTACCGCTACGGTTCTTAATGATACCAGCTGCGCGGCCTGCTTCGACATCACCCAATACTTGCGTCTTTTTGAGAAAGCAGGATTTCACATTTCTACTGTAAAAATGGTTGATTCCAAAACAGAAGAAGGTCAAACCCTCATCCAAAACTACAAGATTTCAAAATTACCCACGATTGTTCTTAGTAAAGACATGGGCGCTTACCCCAATATTACTCAGATCTGGAGCCAACTCGGCACCATTGAACCCGATGGCAGTTTTATCTTACGAGAAGCCAACCCTCCCTATCGGGATCTTGACACCAACACCATTAAAGGATTGGTGGGTGTAACTTACCTGGTCTATGCTAACTGCACCCAGTGTTACAGTGTTCTTGTCCACAAACAAATCCTTAACAACTTCGGCATCCTCTTTGGTGAACAAAAAACCTATGATGCCTCCAGTGACAGTGGAAAAGAGATCGTGAGCAAGTATAACATTACCAAAGTACCTACGGTTGTCCTGGATTCAGAAGGAAATGCTTACCCCAACTTGGTACGCGTCTGGAACCAAGTTGGTACGATTGAACAAAATGCCTTTGTCTTTAGACGAGTAGAGAGCTTAGGGACGTATTATGACCTTACTTCTAATCAAGCCATCTCGACAAAAAAAGAAGGAACCAACACCTCCAGCGCCACTTCCTAAACATTTAAATACCCTCTATTCTAAGGTTTGTTCATGAGTATCTCCTTTATTCATAAGATGTTCTTGGATGCACAGAAGCGCAGGTATGCCATTGGCGCGTTTAATTTTTCTACAAGTGAAATCCTAAAAGGCATTTTCTTAGGCGCTCATAACATGAAAGCACCCATCATTGTCGAAGCAAGTGAAGGCGAACAATCCTTTCTTCTTGATGAAAAGGTAGGCGCTGAAGAAGCCGTTGCCCTGGTGAACACCTTCAAGAAGTACCACAAAAATAAGATGATCTTACACGCGGACCATCACAAAAGTTTTGAGTCTATTAAAATTGCGATTGCTGCCGGATACCCTTCCGTACACATTGACGCCAGCGAATACGACTACGAGAAGAATGTACGGCTTACTAAACAAGTTGTGAACTATGCTCATAGGCATGATGTCTGGGTGGAAGGAGAATTGGGCCATGTCGCTGGAACCAGCGCCCTTCATCGAGAGATCCGTATCCAGGATTTTGTTAAAGGAATGGCAGAGACAGACCCCTACCAAGCTCGTGAATTTGTTGAAAAAACAGGCATCAATGCCCTTGCCATCATGGTGGGTAACGCGCACGGCCTCTATAAAGGCATGAAACAACTTGATTTTGATCGCATTGCTGCTGTAAAAAAAGCGACGAAGGCTTTTCTCGTACTGCATGGGGGAAGCGGAACACCTGATGCTTCCTATCAAAAAGCAATCAAACTGGGCATCAACAAGATCAATGTCAATACGGAGATGCGCGTAGCCTTTGCAACGGCGCTGCACAAAAGCCTTCACAGCATGCAAGAATTAACTCCGTATAAATACCTCGCGAATGCCATTGAAGAAGTGCGTAAAGTGGTTGAACACAAAGTTATTGTTTACGGAGCACGAGGTAAGATTTGAGGTCCCATGCTGAAACTCGAACTTAATAATGTTCTCTTGGCGGTTACTCCCCCTCTTCAAACGACGTTGCATGACATTCAGTATCGGCCTGTACCTGACTTTGCAAATTACGTAGCGGATCTTTCCAAGATCTATGAACTTGCCACTCAATTCGGAAACCTTGAACACTTCATCATTGCCGGACGAGGAGGAAGCATCACTGGGTTTCAAGCCTTATGGGGTGCCCTTGGACGTTTCACCACAACAAAAGATGTTCACATTCTTAACACGACGGATCCTGAACGCATCCTTTACCTCAAAAATCGATGCCCCCTTTATACTACTCTCTTTATTCTCATCAGCAAAAGTGGCACCACCGTTGATTTGATTGAAGACTTTTTTTCTTTCTCCGAATACAAAAAACTGATTATTACGGAGGCGGGTGAAGGAACCCTCAGGCAACTTGCTCAACGTCTGGATTTACATACTGTTGAACATCCTAACATTGGCGGGCGCTTTTCTGCCAACACAGAATGCGCACTATGCCCTGCGAGCATCCTTTACATTCCCATCGACCAAGTTCATGCAGGCTTCACCCATATCTATGATGAATGCCACCCCAATAAAACCTGGCAAGAAAACCCTGCCTTGCAACTGGCACTTGCTTTACACTTACTTGAACAAAAGGGATACTCTGAGATTTACGTACCCCTCTACGGCGAGGAACTCTACGGTTTTCAAGAGTATATTGTACAACTCATGCATGAAACCGTTTGCAAACAAGGTCAAGGACAGACCTTCTATACTGCTATGGCTCCGGAAGCTGAGCATCATACCAACCAACGATTTTTAGGCGGCAAGAAAAATGTGGCTGGATTGTTTTTGAAAGTAGATCAACACGCGGATGCAGGTGTTACGCGCGTACCTGAATCCTTACGCACGATTCCCCTACGCAATGGCAGCCTCGGAGATATCCATGATATTCCGTTGACTCAAACGCTGCAATTTGAATATCAAGGAACCCTTCGAGATGCGATGGATCTAGGCATTCCTACCTTGACTATCTCTTTAGATAAAATTACCCCATATACGGTTGGAGAACTATTGGGCTTCTGGCAGTATGTTGCCGTGTATTCGGCATGGCTGCGGGGAGTGAATCCCTTTGATCAGCCTGCGGTTGAGAACGCGAAGAAGATCAGCTTTGAATTAAGGAAGAATTATGGAAGGGTGTGATTAAGCAGTTATTGGGATGTCTAATGCTGTGTATGCTTTTTGTAAGGCGCTAAGAGTATTTGTTAATTCTCTTTCTGCTGTTGATCTTCTCATATCCATGTGCTTAGCAACTTCTTCAAGCGGAAGCTCTACTACCAAAAGTAGCTCAAGCATTCTTCTTCTTCTCTCAGGAAATCCTTGTATTACAGAAAATGCCCTGTTGAGAATTTCTTCATCTGGAGCCGATACTTCTTCAAGAGGCAGTCCAACTTGGGCCTTCATGGCATTTAATATAGGTTGCCTGCCATGCGCTGCCTCATATTCTGTTATCCATGGCCTATAAAGATCTTTCAATTCAGGATCTTCTTGGGGAGTTGGAAGAGCGTCAAACGTAGCGAGCATTTCATTCAGTTCAACTTTTGGGGCTCTCTTCCGATCAAAAAAGGCGTAATTATCTGAAGAAAGCATGTTGATACTGACATTGTCTTTAATATCTGAGTCATAGCTACCTAAAATAGTGTCTATGAGTAGTTCTTTGTAAGCATTTGTGACGCATGCATGGACTAGGATCTGCTCTCGTAGGAAAGTTTCTATACGCTGTCTTTGCTCTAGCTGCGCACCATACACAATACGCTGTAAATAACTTCCCTTCCTATCTGTTTCGGTGACTAACACCAGCTGGTGAAGCTTATGTATTCTCTGCTCCAACTCTTCTTTATCTGGCTTTTTCTTTGTCATAAATCACATTGGAGAATTGAAGGCTGTTTTTTAAAGCTTTACCTATTACACTTCCTTCAATACAATGCTCGTCTGGATCAAACAACTCTCCTTTCTCATCGAAGTCCGACATACTCAGCCAATCTGCCGATGGAGCAACTCCCACCACCCGTCTCCTATGGGGCCGATGAGAGGATGGATGCGTACGCCGAACGATTCTTCAATCTCTCTTTGAAAAGTGTGAAAGTCGGCATCATCGCTGATCAGGGAGATCTGGTAAATGCCCTCCAGAGGAGAGGATGCCAGATGGGATGCCTGTGCCAAGGTGAGAAGATCGTTGTATTCTGGAAAGAATTCCTGCTCCCGCTCTGCGAGTTTTCGCTTGATTTCCTCTTGGTTTAGGGAAGAGCATTTTCTTTCGGTGATCTCCTTGAGGACCTGTTCATGTTGACGGTAAAACTGTTTTACTTTGTGTAGGGTTTCTGGTTTCATCTCACCCACTGCTCGCAAGAGAAGAGGAGGACTCAACTTCTGCAGCACTTGAATTTTATCTGCTGCTTGTTTTCTTAGCTGGTTCTTGTTTTCCATGTTTTCATGGAGTCCAGCTATGATTTTGTTTATAACATGCGCAGTTTCCTGAAGGACGTGACTCGGGAGATAGAACAGGGTGTCTGCGGAGAGGAGCCGAGCAAACTGCTGTACCGCGACCCGGTATTGGGGGTACTGCGGAAGTTCTTCGTTATTGAGTTCACCAAGAATCTTAAAAATAAGTACGTTTGTGTCTAACATTATTATTTCTTTTCCCGCTTTTGTAAGTTGTCCTTTGATATAAATAGGAAGCACATCCTCATGTTGCTTTGTAAAAGAGGTTATGGCCTCCCGCAAGTCTTCTTCCTTTGAGAGCAGGATGTAGGTTTCCGCAGCATCCATGATTTGGCCGTTGTCTGCCAGATATTTTGCGTATATGCCCTGGCTGTATCGAAGAAACGCCGAAGTTTCCTCGTTTCGAATAGGGATATTCAGATTTTTAGAACAGTTATCCCAGTCTTGCTTGAGCCTATCAAAATCTTCTTCTTGGAAGAAGTGCATGAGCTGTTTTTGGCATTCCTCTTTATCCCCCATCTCCCACAGGCAGTGCAGCTTTCTTACAAAGGTTTCCTTTCCACCCAGTTTCTGGTACCTGTGCAAGGCTTTATCATAATCCTTATTTTTCTGCAGGGCCCAGCTGTGACCAAGAATAAAATCTTTTCTTCCTGCAATTTCAGGGTCGCTTGCCGCTCCATTAAAATAGGTAAGAGCTTCATCCACTCTTCCTTTCGCACAACACCGCATCGCTTTTTGGAAGCAAATTCGTGGATGGTTTGGAGAAACTTCACCTAGTTTTTGCGTTATTTTATCCACTGGAAGGTTCAACCACTCCGCTTTTGCAATGAGATCTGCAAGCACCTCTTCATCCCTTATCTTATTCCAAGGCAGCTTCTGATACCATTTTTTAGCTGATTCATTTCTGCTTTGTTCAGCGCATGATTTAGCCATCCACCATATGACTTGGGAATCCTCTGGAAAAGTTTGGAGCAAAACTTTAGCTGTACTCCTAAGACTCTTCCACTCTCTAGCTTTCAGCAGCTGCTCTCCTTCCTCTCGAAGTTTTGATATTGATTCCTCCCTTTCAAGAGCTTTCAAGCAGCGGGCAACTGCCTTTTTCGCCTTAACTCGGTAAGAAGCTGCACGGCCTGCTTCCTCATAAAGCAAAAGCGCCTTTTTGTGTTTTTCTAATTTCTCCATGCATTGAGCTCGGATGAAGAGGGCATGCTTGTTTTTCAACGGCTTAAGGCATTCTTCAGCCTCTGCATACTTGCGCTTGCTCATCAGGATTTGAGTTTTCAGCTTACGTGCTCTCGAATGCATAGGGTCTAAGGTGAGTAATCGTTCTGTGTAGGGAAGTAGAATCTCGTGTCTTCCTGAAAATGCGGAGATAACCCACTCAAGTTTCTCACTATCTGAAGTGTTCAAAACCTTCTGGCAGCACAAAAGAGCCTCTTCCTTTCTGTTCATCATATAGAGAGATACGGCTTTTAAGAAAAACAGGGTTTCCTCGCCTCTCCAGTTCAGCAACTCTTCGCAGATGAACAAGCATTGTTTGAATTTCCGTATGTTACAAAAGTATTGGGCAAGCGCGACTCCGATCCCCCAGTTATTGCTTTCCAAAAGATCCTTTAAGTAGGCCTCTGCTTTTTCATACTTTCCTACTTCTAAATAGCTCTGCACCAGAAGTACGTCTCTTCGCCTGAAAAAAGGGGCATTTTTCGGTATGGACTCTAAGAGTTCCACCACCTTACTGTATTTTCTCTGCGGCATTAAAAGGCATGCCTTTGCATACATGGCTGAGGAGGAATTCGACGGGAGTGTAGCTGCTATCCGAGCAGCCTCTTTTTCTTTTCCCATCCCAAACAAGAAAAGAGCAAGCCGGCATTTCGGGACAGGTCCTTTCCAGCCTTCCCGTATCGCTTTTTTAGTAAGCGCACAAGCCTTGGAAAGCTTTTCTTCACTGCCTTCTACTTCGGACAAGAAAGCAGTTTTTAAGTACCTAGGAAGATTCATTTCTGAGATGATGCTGTACGCTTCCCGGTAAAGCCCTGCCTCGATTTTGTGTATGACCTCCAAAAACCTGGGATCCCTACTTTTCATTCCTAGTGGAGAAGGAAAGGGGCGAAACTCTAAAAAACTCAAGAGGAATTCTTCTTCGATGTAGATTGTTTTTGACGATTCCGATGAGGTTGTTTCTTTTCGGTTGTATTTCAGCTCGGAAAGAGTAAATTTGACTATGAATCCTGGAAGCATTTCGAAGAGTTCGCTTCTATGTGCTTCAACCAAGTCACTGACTTCTTTCAGCCATGCTTCCAGCTCTGTTGTTTTATACTGAGGCCACTGCTCTTGGTTTTCCTTTATCCCCTTTACGCAATGCGCTAAAAGCCCAAGGAAGGCAAGATGCCACGCTCCTGTGCTTGTTTCCAGCACCGGCAAGAGCTTGTTGACAGTCATGCCCAGCCTCCCGCTCCGTATTCCTGCCAGAGAAAGATAAAATATAAATGTGGGCTCATCACCAAACTTTTTAATCTTCTTACGACACGCTTCGATGACCCATTCATATGCCTCTTCGACCAAGGCTGCGTTCAGCTCTTTGAAAAACTCGTCCAACTCCCACATCCCCCCGTAAGCACTTACTTTCTACTTATTTTTTCCTTGTGTTCAAATACTTTTTGGAGGATTGGAGGGCTTAAAGCTCAATGAAGAAGTATTGATGCATCTAAACTTCCTTCAACACAATACTGGTTTGCGTTTTGTCCACACCCAGCACATTGCGAAGTCTTTCGGTGACGATTTCGTTGAGTTCTGGAATGTCCCTTGCTAGAACTTTTACTAAGATATCAGAGCCGCCGGTCATGATCCTTACTTCTTGAACGCCTTCGATTTTTTTGATTTCCTCGGCTACATTGGTCTGACTGATCTTTCCTCCTACGCCGCCGGCTTGATAGTTGACACTGATTCCAATGTAAGCCGGAACGGGTTTGCCTAGCTTGTTATGATCTAAGTTTAAGGTGTAATTCAAGATGATTTTTTCCCTTTCCAGCTTCTTGATGCGGTTATGGATCGTGGTGATGGGGATCTTTAGCTTCTTGCTTAACTGATTGGTCGTTTGCTTGCTATTTTGGGTCAGTTCATGGACGATGGCCCGGTCTTTCTCGTCGATCTTCATAAAAATGGAATAAAACGCCATTTTTAATAAATATATCGCTTTTTATCGAATATTTTACCATTTTTTATGGAATAGATTAATATAACTAGGACCTATTCCGGTATCATGATTCCAACTTTACCAGGTTCATTTGGCACAAAGATCATCCAAGAGATTCTCGACGGAGAAATTGACCTTAAAAAAGTCGAAGGGCTGCTGAGACCCTGTAATGGGGTGTTGATATGAGCCTAATAGACCATGCCCTCTACCATGGCGGCTTTGGTTGCAGCAAGCCATTAAAAGTCCGTGTTGTCTCTGCCGGGGGAGCTGTTGTCAAATATCAAAATGGAAATAGAATTGAGGCTATTTCTGATTCTCACACATTAAAGCAGTTTGTAATTGACACGTTAGGCCTCGATGACCTTGTAAGAGATGGATTACTAGAAATATTCCCAGACGCTCTTTCAGCCATAGATAGCAAGGACGCAACTCCTGAAAGCAGAGGAGGCCAGGGAGGCGTGTTGGAAGCTGTCTATGAAAGATACAATCTTACAGACGGAACCATTGTCTTATACGGAACAGATGATGCTATTCCTCTTGCAAACCACCTTCATTTTGCTATACCCCCAAGAAATCCACTGGATTTGGTTGGAAGCAAAAACACTTTTACAAAGCCAAATGGCACAAAGCCAGTAATTGTCGTGTCATCCCAGGCAGTGCCTACCTATCTAGAAGCCGGAAAATTCAGACCTATTCCTTCTAGTGATGGACCCTTAAGCATGGCCTTAGCAATTGCATACATCGCCCAAGGTGAGGGGCATCGGGAAGCAGGATTGGTGACAGATCATACCCGCCTTTTGATAGGACCGAGGACTGAAAAACGCCAGGAAGTTCTCCCTGTTTTTAGCGCTTTAGACAGCGAAGCCCTGGCAGCCACATTTACCGGAGATCGCTTGTCTATAGACTATGTTGTAGAACACCCAAAAACTCTTGATTTAAGCGAGCTAGAATCCTTTCAAGATGGATCACCCTTGTTTGTGCATAACGCGTATACATATGCTCCGAATGTCCTTGCAATCACACATCCATCACAAATGCAATTTGTTACCAACTGGGCCCTTACTGGTCTTTTTTCTAAACACCGAGGTCCTGAAGGTCAGATCACTGAGATCTATAGTCATGAACACCCTAGAGCTATTCTTTACCAAATGAACGGCATCAGACCAAATTTAGAACACGAAAGGATTTTGCTCGGATTGCAAGACAAGGGTCACCACGTATATTTAGTGCCTGGAACAAGAATCCCTCCAGACGCCCGAGACCCAGCTCAGTACCCCGTAGCAGACTCCCTCTCCAAAATACCGATTGTTTATACAACATTGGAAGCTGCAACAGCCAAGGCGTGCGCAGCTTTAGCATTGACAGTACAAGCACATCACACTGATTCTACTACACTTATGTCAACGCGCATGACACAACTGATGACTGGTGCATGGGGAAGTGAAATCTTGAGGTAGTAAGCCTCCAACAATCTAAAGACCAAAATGAGCCCCGTACATTCCCTTCAAACGTATTCTGTCCAAACCTACTCTGAAAATCCTAAAATAAAGGGAAGAGTGCTTGTTTTAAGCTTAGGGGGCATGGCGATAGAGAAGCTCTCCGACAACCTTAACGAAAACCTACGGCAATCCCTTGATCTGGTTCCTTATATAAAAGACGGCGCTGGAAAGATAGACTACCTCGCGCTCGTTCAAAAAGACAGCTCAGACCTTACTGCGTTCGATGTTGCCAGCATTGCCCAAATCATCCGCAAATACCAGAACGAGTATGACGGCTTTGTAGTGATCGGAGGTATGGACACCCTACCCTATACAGCCGCTGCGACAGCCTATGCTTTGCGCGGCTTCGGCACACCTGTTATCTTTACAGGAGCTACGCTCAGCGCGCGGGAATGGGACTCTGACTTCCGACTGAACTTGCCGAATGCCATAAAAGTGGCTGTGATGGGAGCAGCAGATGTGAATGCCCCCAGTGTTGGCGAAACAGCCATCATCTTTGATGATTCTCTTTCGAGAGCCACAGCCGCCATTAACCGAGGTACACGGTCTAACAATCCGATCATCACCCCACGCATACCTAAAATTGGCGACGTGGGCTGGACAATAAAAGTAAGCGGGCATGCCAAGTCTCGGCACCCCTCCCAGTTGAACTATTCTTATAACACCAATGTGAATGTGGCCTACTTTGACTTGGTTTCAGAAACCCACTTAAGCAGCTTTGACTGCACGATCAATGACAAAACAATCCAAGGAGTCATCATTGGTGCGTTCGGGGCTGGCAATATTCCGACCAAGCTTATTCCTTCCATTTACCGTGCTGTGTTTGAAAAAGGAAAAGCTGTGGGAGTCATCACCAACTGTAAAAAAGGAAGTTCAGATATGGGCCTATACGATGTTGGAGCGGTTGCCGTAAAAGCAGGAGCCATCTCACTTGGGCCGATGACCAAACCAGCAGCCGTGGAAAAGATGCGCTACGCACTTAACAATGCACGTGGTGACGACAAGTTCAAATACCTGCAAGATGTAGCAAGATTGCTTTTGACCGCTGTAGCTGATGAAATTCCAGACAACTTCTCAAGAGATATGGTCAATGCTACACGAGAGCGGTTCAAAGGAGATGTTGTAAAACTGGAAAGCTTTTACAACCCCACTAAAAAAGATAAATTCAATTATGAAATAAAAACATACTGCCGATCAAAGTCAAGATACAAGATACTTGCTATAAGCCTTGGAGGCACGTTCTTTCAAGAACCGAATCCAGAAGGATCTCTTACGCCTACCAAGCGCACGCTTGGAGAGCTGTTTGACGCTAAACTGAAAAATCTTGACCGATTTGTATCTTTGGATTACATGGAACTCGCCAATTTAGACAGTACTGACATGGAGCACACGATTCGCACTGAAGTGGCGCGAGTTATTTCCCAAAATGTGGATAAATATGATGGAGTGGTGGTGCTGCACGGAACAGACACCCTCGCCTACACGGCAGCATCCATATCCTTCATGCTTGTAGGAATTGAAAAAGACGTGATCATAACCGGAGCGCAAAAACCCGGCTTTGGCTCGTCTGATTTTGACCGCAATTTTATAAAAGCAATCAAGGCCATCGTGACACGCCTTGATCATCCTGAAAAAACAAGAGCCCGGCCCGGCGTCAAAGTAGCGTTCGGAGACAAACTCATGATCGGAACGACGGTGATCAAGGAAGACGAACACGGCATCAATGCCTTTGCCCCTGTAGAAAAGCATCCCCTTGCCGGCACGCTCAGCCACCACGTAGAGCTTCATGACATAACCAAAAATGTGAGAAAAAGGCCGTTCACGTTGTTTACCGGATTTGACACAAAAGTGGCCTATTACGAATGCATCAATGCAATCGACATCAAACAGTTTGAGAATTTCGTCGACAACCCAGATATTTCAGCTGTTCTTATCGGCGGATATGATGAAGGCAATATGCCCATACAGATGAAGTACTACATTGCTACGGCGGTCAACTCGTACAACAAGCCGATCTGCTTTGTTGCCAATACAGACAATGGCGTAGCTGAAATGACATTGGATGGCAGAAAAGGGCAATACATACGTGCAGGAGCCATTGCCTTAGGTGACATGATCAAAGAAAGCGCCTTCCAGAAACTATGTTTTGCCATGGGAATAGCGGACAAACAACCCAACCTTAAAGGGCGAGATAAAATCGAGTTTGTTAGGAAAATAATGCACACCAATTTTGTGGGCGAGATCTCGGATAAATATTGTGAGCTTGGAAATCATATCTATAAAGGTATTTTCACAGACACCGTGTTCACAGACGAAGACATTCAAACAGCGCTCCAAGCTGTGAAGGAAGAAGCTTCCCTTCCAAAACAGGCAACAACTTCAACAAAACAGGTCCAGTCCAAGAAGAATTAAATTTATACATATGACTAGTCTATCTCCTTTTCGTCCATAAAGCTTATATGTATCGGTTTACTCTATCTTAGAATGGTTCTTACCCTTCCTTTAGTTAGTCATAAACAAGCCCTTGAACTTCTTGAGAAAGCACACATTGATATGCTTTGGCAAACTTTTTTGACGTATCGGCAATTACACATTCCTTACCCTACCCTTCGCTTGCCCTACCTTAAACCTCCTTATGGAAAGATTACTAGTGAACATCCTTACTTTCCTTGTCACATCAATGTCTTGTTCTGGGAAAACTATCAGCTGCGCAAACACGATCAACACTTTCCCATCAAACATCGACTCAGTCTGGATATGGCTCGGCAAATCGGCGGTGCCCAAAGCTCTAGATTCTTAGGAGCAAAAGGGTTTCCGACGCTCTATAAATCCATTGCCAGCGGATCTGAAGATGGAGCAACACTTATCACACTTGATCGAAAACACAACCACCCCAAGTTAACCCACCATCAAACACACATCAATGTTAATGCGGCACATGCGCTCAAAAAACTTACTCCTCACCTTGCCGAACAGGGCATTAAACATCGCTTACGGGATGGGGCTAAACAATACCACTTGTTTCGAAGGCAACTAGCGGATAAACTCTATGAACATGTTGCTTGGCCCAATACTGGCGGACAAAAACACCTTGCTGCTAGCTGCCTCCATCTGAATATGGACGCTCCCGGATTGGTTATTGATGTCCTTAGCAAAAGTGGAGTCTATACACGTCTCCAATCCGATGAAAACAAAAACCCCGTTATCCACCACATCACCCTTCAACGTCTAGAAGACCTTAAACCGTCGATTTCTCTTCCATCTGAATATATTTTAGAAAATGACCACATCTTTGTTAAATTCACTTACCGTCGAATCGATACGTATGATCTTGAACAACCCTGGCTCCAAATTACTGAACAAGCCTTGGTTTCTTTTGAAAACCCCCAAGAGACGATTCCGATAAAGATTTTACTTTAGCCCTACAAAAAAATAACTTCATTTCTAGTGTTTTCTTCTCAAAGCCAAACAAGGGCTCGTAAATCAATTCGATCTTTTTTGGCTTTAAACGATACCAGCATTGTCCTTCTTGAAGAAGCCAAGGAGTGTTTCTACCCTTCTTTGCGTTGTAATTCAAGGCGATTTTGTTCTCTTTATCCTCTACTTTTTCGGCCATGCCTTCGATTTGCAAGCCGATGTCAGGGTCTTTTGTATTTGCACTGAGCGTGATGGTGCCCGCTACCTTAGGATTTTTTGTTAAAGCCACTGAATGCCGAGGGGTTTCGTACGAGAACCAGTAGATGTTGAACTCTTCATCATGGGTATAGACTAGATCCGTAACCCAAATGCCCCCTTCATCTGTTGTTCCTAGACTGATGACATATCCTTTCTCTAGAACTTCCTTCACCCACTTTTTTACGTCATCCATAGAACTCCCTACTTTTGCTTGTCAAACTTTTCCTTGGCTTCCTGCTCCTTCCAATAAATGACATGACTTGCACGCTTCTCAAACAAAGCAATCGCCGTTTGGATGATGTCGCTTTGGAAGTCTTTCAAGCTTTCTTTTGCGAATATTTTTTTTGCGTCTTTGATGCACTCTTCCATCACATGGCGGTTTTCTTCCTTGGCTTTACCTTCAATTGCCTTTTCTTCCTCAACAGTTAAGTAGACTTCCTCCCACTTGGGATAGATGGTTTTGTCTGTGGTCTTTGGGAAGGACTTGCTGAAGGGCATATGCTTAGAAATCCTTTAATCTTAATAAAGGTTTGTAGAACTAAAAAAGACGAATCAGAACAACTTCTCCTTCTTCTTAATGGCCGTTGGAGCGTCTCCTCCGTGCCAGGTGAACCTTGGACGGATCTTGATGGGGAAGACTTTCTCGTTGCTGTCATCCAAGACCAAGGCGGCGCCTTTTTCTCGGGGAAGGTCATCCAATAACTTGTCCAGACCCTCTCTTAAATACGATTGGGCTAAGGAAGCCAAGGCATCTGTATCAATTTTGGCTGTGAGCCGGTGACTGATCAAAGTATCGCTTTGCGTCATGACATCAGTATGGATCTTACCGGGTTGCTGTGTGGCTAGGATCAATGAAATTCCAGGTTGACGACCTTCTCTTAAAATCGTAACTAAGGGATCTGTTGCTGCGGTCTTTCCTTCCCTTGGAAGGAATTCATGTGCTTCATCAATGACCAGCCACACTAAAGGAAACTCCTGTTTGCCTTCTTCTGCCTCCTCGATAAAACTGATCTTGGCATTGATGTCCTTGAACTCTTCCTCTAAACGACTGGACATGCGCTGAATGAATAACTTCTGGGCAATCATCCCCACGACCAACGACTTAATACCCCAACTTCCTGGTAATGTTGCATAGGCTGAAACATCCAGTACAGTTACTTGCCCTCCCTTAGCTAATTCTGTAATGGGCGTTCCATTCTTATCAAAAACACCCCAGTTCTGGGCATTTAAGAAGCGGTTCTTTGCTGCTGCTCGAATTGTAATGTCGAAATCTTGGTCTTTGTTGATCTCGGTAATGATATCTGGAATGTCATACTCCTTTTCTTTTTCTTTCAAATCGTGAATGATGCGTTCCATCAACACATTCACTGGATCGTTATTGTTTAGCTCAAAAGCGAGCTGCCAATCCCTTGCATCAAGCTCTGAAGGCTTAATCGAAAAGGGATGATCTGTTGGAATTCCCTTATCCTTGTACTCCTTGAAATAACCCGTTGGCGTATAAATCGTAACATTGAGTGGCTTTAAAGGCAAACCCCACTCTTCAAGCAGATCCTTGTCCTTATGATTCGGATACCTCATGGTCCAATAAATGCCCATGGTATCAAGCAAAATGATCGAGATGTTGTTCTTAATTTCTGGTGGAAGGTCGGCCATGCCTTCGGCGATTACTCCCATGGTGTAGCTATTATGCACGATTATTCCATTGGCTACGAAGTTGTGCATCTTCGGAACCGTTATGTCATAGACTTTTGTCTTTTCATGAATTCGTTCTACACTAACGATTTCATCCCAGAAAATATCGCTTTCTGCTAAGTAGCGGAGCCTGTCATCGTTTTCAGCAACTGCGATTTGGAGCAATTTTTGCCGACTAACGGAATAAGAAATGCTACTTCGCAATGCTTTTGGAGTAGAATAACCTAGTTCTTTCCCTACTGTTGCCCAGTTTTTGGGTCTGTAAATATCCCAGATCTCTTTTGGGATCGTGTCTACGTTTGGGTTTACCTTGCTATTTTTTAGCTCATCTAAAGCTCCTTCCTGCCGATTTTCTTTCATTCCAAAAAATCCTATCTCTTGAAGGAATTTATGGACGTTTTCTCCCTCGCAAACGAGTTCGTACGTTTGAAAGGTCTTTTCATTGATACGATGCAATTTGGTCCGTATTTTAGTCAATATCCCGAAACGCAGCAATAGACGATGCACTTGCTCAATTAGAGTCTTAGAGGAAGAGGCGTATCCTGCTCTCCAACGCTTGCCTTCATTATAGATTGTTCCGTCACAGCTAAAGAGTCGGTTGAGAAAGAGAGATAATTGAGATTTGGGTAGCTGGAATATGGCTAGAGGTATTTGCTTGTCCGATGATAGTTTACCATAAAGGCCATGCCCCTCTAGAAACTCACGTATTTTTGTTTTTTCGTGAACAATCGAGCTTCCTTTGGTTAGCCTACCCTTAGTGTCACGGCGAATTTCATAATCAAGCACCCCTCGTTTTTTGTAGGAGGTTAATTTGTAGCTTCCCTTTCGCAGAGGCCTTAACAACATAGACGGATCAAAATCTTTAAGGGCCCGTTCCAGGTCGGTTACGAGTGTGGAATCAAGATTAGTGAAAGTCATCGCTTTTTTCAGATGACCCTCTGCGATTAGGTACGCAAGGATTTTAACTTCGTGCTCAGGTAGGGACTGGTTACCGAATGCTTCTATCTGCCTTGGAGTTGCAATTCGCGTTCCGATAGGCAACTGCTCTGCGGGTAACCACCCTTTGATTGTAAGCAAGGGGTGTTCAGGAGTGAGTTTGATTCCTTTGCCGCTTCGCAAGTGTATGTGTAAAATTTCATCTACTTCTCGTTTATAGAAACCTTCTTTTTTTGCTCGGCCTAGTTTGAGGTGGTGGTTCAGGCTAAAAACCTGCTCTGAGCAGTTAACTAGTTTCTCAATAGGCACTTCTAAGCCATTGCCTAAGGTAATGAGAGTGTCCCCTGTTAGGCACTTTCCGCCCCCTCGCTTTCCCACGATGAAAACTACGTGAGAGCGGTTCATATCCATATAGACCTTGTTCGATAAAGAAGTTGTACGGCCCATCTTCACATAATGCTTACCTAGAAAGATCGTACCGGCGCTTCCAAACTTTTCCCGGTCTGAATCCAAGCGCCCAATAATGATGTCGTACATGACTCTATTTTTTGAGCTTTGTATTTAAATAATCTGTGATTATGCCTCGAGCCTTATACATCCCATTCCATCCACGTACTCTTCACCCACCTACTCTTAAAATTCTGTATTGTACACGACAAGTCCCAAGTCTGCAATGTGTGAGGCTAAGACTCCTAAACTTCCTAATACATAGGGGACAGGCAATTCACAATGCTCCTTGATGTAGAGGTCAAGTTTTTCTCGAATTGTGCGGGTTTCTTCAATCGTGTTCCCCGCTAGTTTGCGATCATGCATGATGTAGGCCTTTATGGCATTTTCATAGGTTACGAGAATTTCATGGGTGTACTTTGCAAATTCCTTGTTGAATTTTGCCTTAGACTTTTTTAAGAGAGCAGCCTCACACAATTGACGGGCCATGTGCTTTATTTGGTCGCCAATTTTTTCTTGCATGTCAATTACTTTGAGTGCAAAAGCAGCCTCGGTGAGTTCCATCTTGATCAAGCCTCGAAAATGAGTACTCTTGATGGCTTTTGTTAGGATGCGCGTTGCAAAATAACTTTGACGATTTACCTCTCGATCACTATCCACCATGGAAGCATAATTACGCTTCCCTTCAAATAAGCTTTGAAGCTCATCAAACATGGTCTTGGTGATGAGCGAAATGCGCCGAATGATATTACTTACATGGGTATTGGTCACATCCGAGAACACTTTTGCAACGATCTTATTGTTGGAAACTTCCATGATCTCAAGGCCGATGAGTTCATTTAACATCTCTCGAATTTCTTTTACTTTACCTTGTACATTTCCTACTAGATTGATGATGGAGTAATCGTTGATGTATGCTGTGATTAATTCGCGCTCGAGTTCTTTTGAACTCTTATCGTTCACAGTTAAGGTGACTTCCTTGATGAGCTCTTGCTGATCTCCTAACTTGGGGGAGATTTCAAGCTTTTCTGGGCTTTTTTCTTGGATGAGAATCAGATCCCCCTTTACCAGGGCATTTTCCGTTACCCATTTCTTAGGTAATGTGATGCTGTAGGTGGCCTTACCAAACGCAATTAATTTACGCAGTTCCATACATCCCCTCCTAGTCTATTACTATCAAAAATTTCGTGTGTTTAAAGTCCTACACTTTAGCACGAAATTTTTGGAAGTCCCAAAAATCATTGATTTTTGTTACATTCCTTAATAGGTATATATATTCTTCTATTTCTGAAATATAAGGCTCTATAAGGGGGCTTTTTAAGGCTTTCTTTTTTTTATCATACCTTTTTAAATTTTTTTCTCGTCCCTGTTATTTTATGTTCCGGATAAACCGTAAGCTTTCCGGATAAGTATATACATTTATTCAGCTATATGTAACATCAAGGAAATCTTTTTATAAAACAGTATCTCTCCCCTTTTTTGAGTACAAAATAGCTAGTAGAGGGGGTGGAAATATGAAGAAAGAGGAAGAATATGAGTTTGAACTTGAAAAGGACGAGTTCGAAGAAGTTGGCGTGCCCCTTGAAGAGACGCCGGAACACCACGAAGAAATTGAAGCTGACTTTGACGAGGTCTATTCGGATGACGCCATCGAAGACCTGCTTGTTAATGATGAAGTAAGCAGCTTTGAAGCCGGTTTTATGCACGGCTACCTTGATGAAGCGGAGGAAGGCGCATGACCAAGAATGGTTTGCTGTACGTCAACGAAAACCAAACCACTATCTCCACGAGCCAAGGCACCACAGTTATCAACATCGGCAGCTTGGACTACTTATGCAACAAGATGTTAACCCAGTTGCTTGAGGAAGGGATTATCAAGCAAATTAGCGATACCCCTTGCGATACCTTTACCTTTAAGGAAGAAGACGAAACCATTGTTCAACACTACCTTGGAAGGAAGAACGAGTTCCTCAATGACCGCTTCGTGGCTGCGATGACGTAAATAATTATTTTATTTTTTACTTTGGAATGAGTGTATCCAAATCTTGGAAGAGTCTTGTAAGCTTTATGTTTATTTGTTCCTGCGCCCATTTAACATGGCGCTCTACATCTCTTGCTGTTAAACCTGTTGATCGTGAAGCGCGGAGATAACGCATTATATCGTCTTTTATACCATTAACTCTTTCGTTCATATCTTGAGATACTATTTTTCTCTTGCCTAGCTCTATTGTGATCATATTCAAATAAGCAAACTTTACCAAGAGCAGATCTTCTTTCAATGCCGTGGCGATCCATCCACTTACTATCTTTATCGCTTCATCACGCAGGCCCATTTTTAGAACCTACTGCCTCTTGGATGTTCTTATAACCATCCCTTTTCAGTAGCTCGACGAGACCCTTGTTTATATTTGATATCAAGCCAGGTCCTTCATAAATCATGCCGGTGATGAGCTGCACGAGACTGGCACCGAGCTTGATCTTTTCATAAGCATCTTCAGCTGTGAAGATACCACCACAGCCAATGAAGATAAAACGGCCTTTGCCTTTTTTATACGCGTAAGCAAGCTGCTCGTTGCTCTTTTTCTTGACTAAAGCTCCGCTCAAACCGCCTGAGCTGCACAAAGCATCTGCCCTTGCCTTGCACTTCAAGCCCTCTCTTTTTTTCAATAAATTACTTAGCACAAACCCTGTAACCCATTTGTACGGGCGAGCAATAGCCAAGATTTGATCCACCTCTTTAGTATCATGATCAGGTTTGATCTTTAGAAAGACAGGTTTATTCAGATGAGGGCACCTGTCCAGCCGTTCAAGTAATTTAGGAAGATATTTTGGATTGCTATACGTATTCGTGTTGCCATCAAAACTACTCGGACAACTCACATTCACTGTGGTGTAAGATCCTAAGGGGTGTAACAAAGTGAAGCCTTTTGCATAATCTTCCAAGGCTTCTTTTTCAGTCATGTTCGGATCGTTTGTCTTTGCAACACTCATCCCAGCAGGGATGTCAAACTTAGCATGCAAGAGCTTTTTTTGAACTGCAACACCTCCCTCGTTGTTCAAGCCATAATTCACCAAGATGCTTTTTTCCTCTGGCAGCCGAAAAATACGAGGCCGAGGATTTCCTGCAAAAGGCCTTGCGGTAAATGAGCCGAGCTCCATGAAGCCAAAACCGATACTGGGAAGAATCTTGTACAATTCAGCGTACTTGTCAAACCCTGCGGCAAGACCCACTGGATTGTTGAACTGCACACCTCCCACGGTGGTGTGAAGAGAGGGATGATCATACTTCCACAGTGCAGAAATAAGACTTCTGGTTAAGGCATTGCTTCCAAGACTTTTTCCAATCTTTACAAAGAAGTGATGCATGTCCTCCGGATCAAACTTAAACAGAACGGGCTTTATGAGCGAATACATGGCCATTCCTCCGCTTATTCATATACAGAAGCAAGGCACAAACCAAGATTGTAGAGATATCGATGGTTACACAGTAAGGGCAGAACGCACCAATTACAAAGGCCTGCAAGTAGAGCATGCGCAACGCATACAAACCACCCCCGAGCAGGAAGAGCAGCAAGACCCTCTCTGCCCGATCGAAAACAATACACAACCATGCTACTAAAGCCAATGCCGTGAAAGCAACAACCCCAATCAATGCCTGAGGAACCCCCCACACAGTAGCATACGAACTCTTCAAAACCAAGTCACACTGCGTCGAGCCAAAGCACATCTTAGCTGCATTGGGGTCCAAGGCTTGATGCTTCCCATAGAGGGCACAGGACAGGATGATATTCAGCAAGGCGACGCATAAAATAAGCCAATAAACCCGTTTCATGAAGCTTACGTACCCTGCAGGGTATATATCTCTTGCGAAGAAGACGGTATTAAACGGTACTTTATACGGTTGTAAGGAGGCTAAACAATCACTGGACATTTATTTCCGACTGAAAAGCAACTGCATGGGGATCAGCGAAGCATTGTTGACCAAAGTATACATGAGTGCGGGCAGTGCAACAAGCGGGCTGAACAAAGACAAGGCGGTAATCAACGCCAAGACATAATTTTTATACGCTCTGGGCGAGAGCAACTTGCACTTGCAAATCACACCAGCCTATCGACGATCAGTGTTCGCGGACCCCTTGGTCCGCGAATTAACCGCCACATACATTAATGAGAAAGCGCACCATCTGCGTGTGCACTTGGCCGCAATTGAGTGTGGTCCAGACCACGTACACTTATTTGTCAAGAACTGGAAAAACCACTCCATCCCAAAACTAGCAAGCCAGTTAAAAGGATTCAGCAGCTACATGATGAGAAAACACCACTGAATAAGTCCGAAATTAGTTCTCACTTTTGGAGTATATAGGTTGTTTTTAAA
>ERZ1292623.161-Hain-H51-01um-R1-161-length-74496-cov-22_pt1 | contig 74496 bp, 82 predicted proteins | sample MGYA00564398_ERZ1292623 | MGnify/ENA primary metagenome ERZ1292623 (study PRJEB36523, sample SAMEA6512633) | groundwater metagenome | collected 2019-01-07 | study: AquaDiva: Metagenomics assemblies of 32 groundwater samples
CTAGAATTAAACTTTAATCCGCAATCAGAAGAAGTTCTTTTTAAACGTGGCGTTAAGGTAGAAAAAAGTGTGCTTTCAGAGGCTTTTGAATACTTAGACGGAGTTTACCGAAGGATTGGATTCTATAGAATGAAAAATGACGTTCTTAAACACTTTGCAATAATTAGAGTTTTAGAACCAGCTTCTAAGATAAGATCAATAATGCTCCTTAAGAAATATTTTGATATTGGTTACAAAAAGACAACAGTCTTTCGGGAGCTTTTGAAATTGGCGGATTTAAAGGAAGATATTATTCGTACAGCCATAAAATATGCAAAGGACAATTTACACTTTGATTTTTCGTTAGTTTTTTATGACGTGACTACTTTGTATTTTGAAACTTTCAAAGATGATGATTTGAGAAAGCATGGGTTTTCTAAAGACAACAAAATTAATCAGCCGCAGATTTTAATTGGTCTTGTTGTTAATGATTGTGGTTTTCCAATCTACTACGATATTTTCAAAGGAAATACTTTTGAGGGAAAAACAATAATTCCAGCAATCTTAGCTATTAAAGATAAATACAGAATAGATAAATTTACAGTTGTTGCAGATGCAGGAATGTTAAGTGAAGCTAATCTAATAGGACTTGAGGCTAATGGAATTGATTATGTGGTTGGGGCAAGAATTGGAAACTTAAATCTTAGTCAAGCTCAAGGCATTGCTTCAGAGCTTAATCAAACTGACGGCAAAATTATTAAACGAGATAATCTCCTCTACGAATATATGGCAAATAGGGCAAGAAAAGATAAAGCGGATAACGATAAACAGATAGAAAAAGCAGAATATTATCTGCATAATCCCTCAAAAGCGCTTAAGAGATCAAAATTTCTAGAGAATACCAACAAAAAGACTTTTAGAGTGAATCAAACACTTATCGAAAAACATAGATTGCTTGAAGGGATTAAGGGTTACAAAACCAATATTAATCACTTAAGCCCAGAGCTTTTAATAGACAGGTATAAAGACTTATGGAAAATTGAGCAATCATTTAGAATGGCAAAATCAGATTTAGAGGCAAGACCGATATATCACAGAAAAAGAAGTTCAATTAAGTATCACATACTTATTGTTTTTGTTGCGCTTTGTATGGCAAGAGTAATTGAAATGGAGAAAGGAGAATCCATTAAAAAAGCAATGGATGATTTAAAAGATAAATGGACGATTACATTAGTCGATGACATATCAGGCAATTCCCTAAAAATTCTTATTGATAAAAAACCACACTAATTGGGAAACTCGGGAAAATAGCGGGTCTGATAGTAATTGCCATGATCAATCTTAATAGTGTTTCCTCCTGCGCCGGAGTAAGAATACAAAGCGCATCCATCTGCTGAGGCTAATACTGGATTGCCATTGTGGACTTGGGATGGAAGTCCGTAATCGTAGCCATCATGGGAAGAATAGTCCCTATCAAAATCTCTGGGTCCGCCACGAAAATAAATTACTGAATTCTTGGTATCTACAGGCTCCCCTAATCCACTCCCCAACAACGGATACTCATGGTCAAAAATGGAACAAGAAGAGGACTAGGTATGGAGGGATTATTTACTCAAGGGGTAGACCTTATTAGTGGAAAACCTGAAGCAATGCTTGTATTCTGCGAACACACAAAAGAAAGCAAGATTTACCCATGGAAAAGCTGCCAATTTGAGTTTTCCAAAACTGGGGTACGGTAAATACTCCATCCCGCTCCATCCCAACAGTATGATAGAATCAAAATGTGAAAAACATTGTTGTTTTTATTGACGAGTCAGGTACATTGCCAGACCCAAAGGACAAAGTTATTGTTATAGGAGCTGTTGGGACAAAAACTCCCGAAAGAATTGAAAAGATAATAAAAGGGATTCAGAGAAAAACAAAGCTTAAGAAAAAAACAGGAGAGCTTAAATTCTATACTGCTGGGGATAAGACAAAACAATTGTTCTTTGAGAGAATAGCCAAAGAAGAAATCGATATCTTTATTTTACCCATTGATAAAATGGGAAGAAAAATTCCAGATAATTATGAAAATTATGCAATTCTTTGTTGGTTTCTACTTGAGGATGTATTTGATTTCTATAAAGAAGTGGGGCAGATCATTTTTGATCGCCATTTCTCAAAACTCCAAGATATTAATAGCTTCAATAGGCGGTTGGAAGATCTTCTCCAAAGAGCGCTAAAAATAGCACATGTGGATAGCAAGAAAGATAAAAAAGTCAATGTTGCGGACATGATAGCGGGAGCAGTCCTTGCGAAAGAGACAGGGAAAGAGCAAGGATTCTATAAACTCATGAAAAACAACATTGTAAATGAAAGAAGATTAAATTGGCCTTCAGCAAAACGGAGGCTATTTAGATAATAAAAACTTGCTTGAACCGGTGTATACACCCATCCAAAGCAAGTATTGTTGTCTTTATACCACACTCCTCCTCTTCTGTCAACGCCCCATAGTATTTTGTGCCTTGACAAACTAAGGTAAATGTGGTATTAGGAAGTAAGACTATAGGATTTTCAAGGAGGGCAGGATTATGGGTCTACCTACAGAACGTCGTACATGGTGGAATCGTAGGTCTAGAGGTGATATTCCTCCGCAACCCCTAAGAAGACAGGAGGAAGGGGATTCTTTTATACCAAAAAAACCTCCAATAGAAAAAACTCTGCCGTATTCAGCTCCAATACAAGATACGAGGAAGATAATAGGAGCAACAAAGGAAGATAAAGATAGAGCTAATGCAGCCACTGGAGGGTTGACAGACCAACAAGGAGTATCTACTCCTGTTACCCTTAGTCTTATTGGTGGCGCTGCTCTTGTAGGTGGTGTGGGAGGATGGCTTATAAGAGACGCCGTTGCCTCTGAAAACCCTTCTGAGATAAGCATAGACTCTTTTCCTAATAGCTTTAATACTGGAGACTCTGTGCCAGAAATAATAGGCTTAACTGAGGTGTCTGATAATGGAGTAGAAAAAATCGTAATTGGAAACTACAACATTCACTTTGTCGATTTAGAACAAGCAAAGCAACTCAATTTAGAGCCAGTTATTGACAAAAAAGCGGGGGCCATTAGGTTTCTCTTTCCATTTAAGATAGCAGACAGTATCAGTGGCAGGATCGACTTGACTCCCTTACCAATAGAATCGCCTCCTGTTGGTCAAGCTCTATTCGAATTTTCTGAAGAAAATGTCTCCATTCTTGCTCCTGCAAAAGCTCACGTATATCTTATCAGGGGAAGGGGAGTTGAAGAATGGGGCGAAGATCCAAATAAAGCTGCACAAGTGCGAATGTATAAATATTACGAAGAGGATAACACAACTGTTGTCTGGTGGTTTTTTGACGAAAAAGTAACAACAGAGCGTTACGCTCTTAACCCATTACTTCTCATGCAGGATTTTAACAAAGAAGTTGGAAGGGGAACAAATTGGGAAAAACTGCCAGTCGTAGATGCACTAACCGAAGTAGCGACAACCACAGAACGTAATCAACCAGTAAGACTTAATGTTATGGCTTACAGAGGTAAGATTGTCGGGCCAAATGCAGAGGTTGCCGGCGATGACTTTCTTCTAAAACCTCAGTTCTTCACAACTGATTCCGATGGAACGGAAAAAATACTTGTAATAAAAAAATAATAGATATATCATTATGGTGTGGGTAGAAAAGTTTATAATTTAGTACTAGCTATTAGTATATTATTACTACATGTTTTATTGTTCTCTATTTTTAGTAAACCTGCCCTAGCAAACCACCCTATAGCCGGTTGTGATTATAAAAGATCTAATGTCGACACCGGTCCACCAACTTGTCCTAATCCAGTAAATACCAGCAATTGTTCAAGCTCTGGAACTGTTACAGGGAACCAATGTTGTGCAAATTTGTTCTACGATTATTGCTTCGACTACCAGTTTATTGGTCCACCATTCCACTATGATCTCTACTGCTGTCTCAATCCTACCCCCACTCTCACTTCCACCCCCACCCCCACCCCCACCCCTACTCCAACCCCAACCCCAACCCTAGTACCGTGCCATAGTACTAGCATATTTAGCATATCGTGCCCAGCAAGCGTTACAACTGGAAACACTTTTAGCATAGGCTATACCTTCAAAGACGCAGGGCAAAACTCTCCCTATGACTGGGAACACATATGGCTAGCAAGAAACGGCGCTTATATTGGCGCTGCTGGTGGTGGTTGTCTCACAAGCCAACACACGAATGATTGCGCTGTGAAGTCTGGTACACCATTTTCAGTTGTAGCACCAACTACAGCAGGAAATTATACTTATACTGTTAATGGGTATGCATGGACTACAATTAACAACGACTTTTGTGGAGGAGCTACAGAAGGCGCTACACAATCTTGTACCATATCTGTTGTGACGGGCCCAACCAATACTCCTATCCCTACTCCTACCCCCACTCCCACCCCAACACCTTGCGTAGGCTGTATCCCCACCCCAACCCCCACCGAAGGACCTACTCCCACTTCCACCCCTACCCCAACCCCAACCCCCACCCCAACCCCCACCCCAACTCCTACTCCCACTCCAACTCCTGCTGCTACTTGTGCAGCCCAAACAACATGCTCTGCCTGTACAGCGCTTGTCACTTGTGGTTGGTGTATACCCACTATCCTTTGTAAACCGGGCACTGTAGGCGGATCAAACGATGGTACATGTTCTGGTGTTAACTGGGCATGGTCATGGACTCAGTGTCCCTCAACCCCCCCCCCTACCCCCACCCCAACCGCAGGACTCACTCCAACCCCCACCCCTACTCCTACCCCAACTCCTGTTTACTATACCCCCTATTCTAGTCCCTACAGTACTCCCTATGCTACCCCACTCTACCGTATCAAGGGCAATGTGTTTATAGATAAGAACAAGAATAAGGTAAGGGATGGGGGAGAAAGCAACTATATAGCAGCAAAATCAGTGGTTGATTTATATGGGGGTAATAATGTAGGTGTATGCAATACTGCTGGAGGAGTAGATGTAGGATATGCCACTGGTGTTATTGATACTGGAATAACGCTTCTTCCAGGAACATACACCCTCTGCTATAAGAGCAAGCCTACTGGCTTTGAAATGACATTTCCCTTATCTCTTCTCCCTCCTCCTAACTTCTGGGTAACAGTTGGGCCATCCTGTGATAAAGGCACATCAAATAGCGCAGTTTGTAACCATGACTACCCTGGAAATATAGTTGACGCTAACTTTGGTATTACAAACTCTTGGCCTTGGATACAATCTATGGGTAGGGATATTAGAATAGATAGCGGGTATGACCAGAGAATTCCTAAAGACAAGTATGCATCCTTGGAGAATAGTAAAGACTCACCTGGAATAATCTTCTCGGGTAGTCTAGCTCCTCTATTTGGAGAAGGCAAAGCATCAAAGAATCCATACAACTGGTCTGTTGGAACATTCCCATATCCTGATAAATATACTTCTTCCCATCATTTAGTTAAAACCTCTTATGGGTACCAACTGGGTGTTGCTAAGAACAATGGTTTAGAAACAACCAATCTTGCAACATTCTGTGGCGCAGGAGGTATAGATAATTGTACTTTATCTCCTAGTCTAGCACACGATATTTATCTAGCAGATGGCAATCTAAATCTTAACTCATACACGTTTCCTAGTGGGCAAAACTATGTAATCCTTGTTAATGGAAACTTAAGAATATTTGGAAACATAAACATTCCAGTTGGTTCAACCGCTACCTTCTCTGTTTGGGGAAATATCTATGTAGCTAAGACTGTTGGAGAAACAGATCATTCAAAAACTACAACTACTATTAATGGTTTCTACTCTACAGACAAAAGCTTTATAGTAGAAGGAACTAATGATTGTAGTATAGGAGTAGATAAGAGATTAAATATTGGAGGATCGGTAGTAGTAAACGCAGGTTTACTAGGAGGATCATTCCAAAACCAAAGAGACATTTGTGGAGGAAACATAAACTACCCAAGTGTTTATTTTACAGAGAGACTTGATCTAATACTCAATGCCCCACGCATTATTCAACACGCAACTAAAACATACAGAGAAGTCCCGCCGAAGTAAGGCTAAGGCAAATTTTATCATTGTGATATAGTTTAAGTGATGCCTTCTCAAAAACCACATTATCAGCACTTAAGAGATAAATGGACAGCCCGACATAGGGAATTGCAAGGAACGCTTTGGAGTAAGCATAAAGATTCACTTAGCTGGTTGGTGGATAAGTCAAAACAATTGGCAATTGGTTCTTCTTTGGGAGGGCTAATTATTTTTGGATTACCTCAAGTTCAACCTGTTTCTACCTCTAATTCTTTAACATTTAATGAGCAAATAGCTCAAGATATAGACAAAAGTGTTTTTTTAATTTCAGACCTTTATAATGTTTTGCCAAAAGAAGTAAAGCCTTTAACATTTGGCGAAGAACAAAAAATTTCGGACATAATCTTTAGAAGTTTTGGCATTAAAGCAACGGCAGTATTTAATGGTAGAAAGCTTAATAGGAGTTATGGACTGATAGGTTTAGAGCAACATTTAGCGCGTTTTCCTGGAGATAATATGTATTCACATTTTGGTACTCAAGAGGAAGCGAAAAAGTTTTGGTCATCTGGCATGGCGCCTGGTGTTGGAGCATGGGGTTACTTTGCGCCGTCGAAAGATAAGCTTTTCGAAAAAGATAAATTGCGAGAAAAATATTACATTGCAGTACAAACTTTTTTAGCACCCGGATTTAATGAACACTTTGCTAAGTTTCGAGATTTTTTTAAATACAGAAAAATGTTGGTGGTTAACCCAAACAACGGAAAGGCAGTTGTTGCTGTAATTGGTGATGCAGGGCCTGCAGAGTTTACCGGTAAGCACATTGGAGGATCGCCAGAAGTTATGCATTATTTAGAGCGGGTTGATGGATCGCTAAAAGGACCGGTTATTTACTTTTTTATCGATGATCCAAATGATACAATTCCTTTAGGACCAATTGCCTTATCTTAATATTATGAAAAAGCATTTCTATAGCCATCTTATCGAAACATCAATATTGTCTTTGGAGTTAGGGGATATGGATTTGTCTAAAGAAGAAAGAATCCATCTAGGCTTGCTGATTGATTCCAATATTCATAGCGTTATTTTAGATGCTATTTTGTCTGAACTTTCAGAAAAAGATAAAAGGATATTTTTAGCTCACTTAGCAACCAACGATCATAATAAGATATGGACACATCTGAAAGCAAAGATTGAGAATATAGAAGAAAAAATCAAGAAAGCAGCGGAATCAATAAAACAAGAACTTCATCGAGATGTTAAGGAAGCGAAACGCAAGTAATTAGGTGTCGAAATTTAGCTTAAATGCGAATTTTGTAGCGTTTGAGAAGAGTTTTGCCAGATTTAAGTTTGGCTGTTATCTCGAATCTCATATTGGTTATATTGGTGTGATATCGGCAAACGTTTTTGGAGCATGTGCCAAACAAAAGTTCTCTAGTTGCCGTATTTCCTTGAGCCGGGTTTACTGATCCACCAGCTCCTTCTTCTTGACCGTTTGTTTGATATATAAGCATATACGAAACGCTTTGTGCGTTTTGTAAGTTGCCAAAATATATGCTGAGTGCTTTTCGATCGCTTCTTAGTTTTGGCGAGACACTGATTCCTTTGGTCGAAGATTTTTGGGGCGTTATTGCTTTTTTGCTTACTTTTGATTGTGGAAGTACTTTTGCAGCATTAACAGCTTCGGTATAAAAAGAAAAAAGGAAAATTAAAGCAGTAAGAAATAATAGTTTTTTCACTTATAATTAAATATAGCAAATAAAAATACTTTGGTCAAAAACATGTTATACTTTTATAGTATGACGAGGCTTTCGAGTTTTAAAATAATTATTATAATTATAATAGTTATAATTACAGTTCTAAGTATTGTTGTTTTTCTTGTTCAACCCAAAAAAACAATTTCTCCTATTTCTTATAACCCTCAAGAAAACAAAACTATTGTAGCTTCTGATATAGCTTCTGAAAAACAGCCTCCAACAACTCTTAAAGAATACACAGATGAGGCTGGATTTAGTTTTAAGTATCCAGACGATGTTCTTGTAACTAAAAAAGAAGCAAATGATTCTACTATTTATGCAAATTTAGAACTTACTTCTAACCAAAAAGGTAGCATATCGATTAAAATTGCAGATAGCAAACTTAAGTCTATTGATGATTGGTTTAAAAAAAGCAAGTTAGGCTCAGAAATGACAAATAAAAAAGAAATAAAAATTGGTGAAATTCCTGGTAGTGAAATGCAAGTGGATAATAAACTATTGGTAGTTGCACTAGATCAAGATATTCTATTTACAATAGAAGTTTCTCCACAAGATCAAAAGTATTGGCTTAATATATACGATACTATACTTTCAAGTTTTAATTTTGTTCCTCAGCCATCAAAACAGGAAACAGAAACTTTACCTTTGGACGATTCAAATACAGATGCTGTATTAGAAGAAGAAACTATAGAGTAAAAGAAGTTCTATTTTCTAATAAATAAAACCGCGTTTGGGATATTGCGGCCCGGACCAACTTTGTAGCCGTTGTACCAAAGGGCAGTAGAGCCACCATCATCAAGATTAAGTGCATTTTCAAGTCCAAGCGCTTTTAATGCGTGTGCAGCTTCCGCCACCGTTGCGTTGTGAACCACGCCTATATATGCGCTACTCCCCTTATTTCCTACAAAACTTCTTCCACCCTTGCTTCCTTTCTTGGGATCACCATCTCCTCCAAAGATAATATTTCCTTTAGAGAGTAGTAATCCTTGGTTAGCAATCACTGCATTTACTCCAGTATCTCTCCCCCATTCTAAAGATTGACCTCTTATTCCGGCAGAATTACCGGAGAAATATATAAGCGGAATGGTGCTATATTTATTGTTATCAGAATTAAAGTAAACTTTATTTTTATTCATAAGAAGAATATCAAAAGAATTTGCCTTGCCAGCACAAGTTGGGTATGATGCTGGGCAAAAGTACGATCCATTTACACCTCCATAAGCATTGCTTCTTGAGGCATACTCGCTTAGAGATAAGACTGGGCAATTGTCGCGACAGTCGGAGTCGGATGCTGTATCTACAATTACTCGAGTCGAATTTAGATCGGCTGTAATAATGTCAACCAAGAATGTGCCTATATCGGCTTTTACTTGTTGGCGGCTGTATCCTGAGGCAGGCGGCAAATTTTTGGTTGGAACATTTTGAGGAATAACAAATTGAGATACAAGTTTTTCTTGCTGTTGCCTTATCTGATTGTTAAGGCTTTCTAACAAGGCTTCCGAGGAAGCGTAATTTCGCTGTGAAAGTAAAACAATAGCATCTGTAAAAAGGTTATCAAATTTTTCGGTTTTTTTGTCAATTTCTTTTAAAGACAAGAGTTTTTCGTAAGAGTCAACTCCTTTTTTGTAGGTTTTTTGGATATTGTCAATTTCTTCTTGAAGATTTTTATTATAAACGAATTGATCTTGCGTCTTTAAAAACTTTAGTTCTTTTTGCACAACTTCAAGGGCATTTTCTGCACTTTGTTTTTGTGTAGTTAGAAGTGCAATTTGAGATTTTGTGCTTTTTATGTAACTAACTAAGAAAGACGCCAACACAACTAAGGCTATGCTTGCAATAATAAAGTAGGTAGTAAAATATGGGTTTTTAACAACAGTTTTTGTAAGATGCGAAATTAAAGTCATGTTCTATAATTTAACATGTTAAACAAGAATAGAAATGTCCGCTTTTTTGTCATTCCGAGTGCAGTGAAACGGAGTCGAGGAATCTCTCTCAACAGGCTCAGGTCAAACAGATCCCTCCACTCCGCTATCGCTACGGTCGGGATGACAAACCATGTAACTTATTGTGTCTCTTAAATAGGACATTTCTATTCTTGTCTGACAGTTCTATATTTAACATATCACACGTAATCAATATTTGCTACAATAGCTTTATGGAAAGGCGAGAAAGCATAGAAACTTGGAATAAGAAAAAGATTTTTATAACTTTACTAATTGTTGTTGCAATAGTGGGATTTGGAGTAAAGACTTTTGTTTTAAGTAAGAATAAAGATTTTTTTAGTATGCATACGGTGCCAACTTTCTTGAAATCTGTTATGGGTGTAAATACGCAAAAAGATAAGGAAAAAACTGCAAGCTCAACAAAAAAAACTACATCATCTTTGCCAATTCAGGCAGTTATTAAAGAGAAACTAGATGATTTAAAAAAAGAAGTAAATAGCCTTAATGTTGTAGATATTGCCTCATCGTCTCCGCAGATTCAAAAAATAATTAACGACCTTAATTCACTTAGACAGTATCCAGTTAATGAAGCAAAAGATATTTGTCAAAAGATTTGTGGCACGCTATGAACGATATAAAAGAACAGGCTAAAAAGATTTTAGAAAAATTAAATATAGATAGCAAAGGGCAAAAAGTAAGGCAAATAGAGGCCGAGAGTGCACATCCTAATTTTTGGATTGATCATAAGATGGCTTCGGCAAAAATGAAGGAGTTAGCAAGTCTTCAGAAAGAAATAGAGGAGGCAGAATTATTGCAGGAATTTATTGGAAGTGGTCGCTATGATGAGGCTGAGGCGTTATTAAAAAAGCTTGAGATTTTACTTTATTTATCAGGCTACTATGATAATAAAGACGCAATATTATCAATCCATGCAGGTCAAGGAGGGGTTGAGGCAATGGATTGGACCCAGATGCTATTTAGAATGTATATAAGGTATTGTGAGAGAGAAGGGTTTAAATCTGAAATAATTGACGAAGCATTTGGGGAGGAAGCAGGATATAAAAGTGTTACCATAACGGTTGTGGGCAAATATGCTTATGGATATTTAAAAGGCGAGGCAGGCGTGCATAGGCTCGTTCGCCAGTCGCCATTTAATGCTGATAATTTGCGCCAAACATCGTTTGCTTTAGTTGAAGTTTTGCCCCAGATTCAAGATAAGGAGGTAGAGTTAAAAGAAGACGATTTAGAATGGGATTTTTATAGAGCAAGTTCTCATGGGGGACAAAACGTACAGAAGGTTTCCTCAGCTGTTCGTCTAAAACATAAACCTACAGGTATTGTGATAACTGCTCAGTCAGAACGATATCAGGCTCAGAATCGCGAATATGCCCTGAAGATTTTGCGAGGAAAACTTTGGACGCTTAAGGAAGAGGCAAGAAAAAAAGAGGAGCAAAAATTAAAAGGGGGATATAAAACCCCGGGCTGGGGAAATCAGATCAGATCCTATGTTTTGCACCCATACCATATGGTAAAAGATTTGCGTACCAATTACGAGACGTCAAATACAGAGAAAGTTTTGGATGGAGAGCTGGATGGGTTTATAGAGGAAGAGCTAAGAAAATTGTGAAATTAGTTATTGCGTCTGATGAGAAAAATTGCTAAAATGCAATAAGATATGCAAATTACAAGTACCATTTCGCTTCCCAAAAATTTAGCTCAAGAAGTAGAAAAGCAAGTAGAGAGAGGTAGATTTACCTCAAGCTCTGAGTTTGTCCGCTCTGCAATAAAAACGTATCTTCTTTTTCAAAAAGGAGAGCTTTCTTGGGAAATTCTGGCAGCTCCATTTAGGGCATACGCTAAACAAAAAAATTTGACGGAGAAAGATATATTAAGTATTGTTAAGAAAGGACATCATGCCAAAGCTTTCAAGGGTAGTAAGTGACACGAATGTTTGGCTTTCTGCATTGTACTTCTTTGGTAAACCAGCACAAATAATTCATCTAATTGAAGAGAAAAAGATTATTTCTGTAAAGCCAGAACAGTTTCTGTAACTATTCAGTTCTTACCAACGGATTTGTCATTGCGAGCGTAGCGAAGCAATCTCATGAGATCGCCACGGCTACTTCGTAGCCTCGCGATGACAGCTTACTGGTAAAAACTGAATACTTACCCATTTTCTGCTTGACATAATGTACATAATTCTGTAATATTTATCCAGGACCTTTCAAAACCCCGCAGAAAAAAGGTGCTGGATTTACCTATGACGCATACATTACCTATCACAAAAGCAAGAGAAGAACTAACGAATTTAGTTGAAAATGCTAAAAAGCGACTAGATGAGTATGTTATTACTGTAAATGGAAGGCCTGCTGCAGTTCTTATCTCTGTTGCTGAATATGAGTCATGGAAAGAAACCATGGAAATTATGGTAGATCCGGAGCTTTTGAAAGCAATAAAAGAAGGCGAAGAAGACATAAAAAAAGGTCGTTATATCACGCTTGATCAGCTCAAAAAAGAGCTCAAGTTAGATGTTTGAAGTTCGCATTTCCTCGAAGGCAGAAAAACAGATAAAACAAATTAAAAAGTTGTATCAGACAGCTATCCTTTCTGCTTTAGAAGAACTAAGAGAGGATCCTTTTGCAGGTAAACCTTTATCCAAAGATCTAACCGGTAGATTTTCCTATAAAATAAGCGTATATAGAATTATTTATAAAGTTGATCAACGGGATAAAGTTGTTGACATTATATTTGCCGGACACAGATCAATTATTTATGAATAGTTTTAAATAGAAACACTAGATAAATTAAAAACTATTTTAGAGAAGGATGAAGCATGAAAAGTTTGAAATGGAATATAGGGAAAGTTGAGATTTTTCAAATTAACCAGCTGGCGAAGCTAGTCTACATCTAAGGTGGACGATTTTCATTCTCTTCGGGGTTGTCAAAATGCTTGAAATGTGATTTACTTATCTTAAGAAGTATGGAGTGAGATATCAAAGTATGGATGATAAATCAAATTCTACATCGCTATCGAATAATCTAGTTAAAAACTTAAATATTTCTAGTTCTTCTATTTTTACTTCAAAATTAATTATTGCATTAATTGTTGTAATTATACTTGGGGTTGGTACGGGTTATGTTTTTAGAAAAAAAGAGTCAATCAATAATACAGGCGTTGTAAAGGAATCTGTAAGCACCTCTTTAGAGTCAAGGGAAGTTGTGGGGTCAAGTGATACTAAAACTTTTAAAGATACTGCGACTGGTAATTTAAAGGTAGGTGGAATCGGAGGAGAGGGAGCTTATCATTTAGTAAGGCCAGGCGGAGATAGCCAGAATGTATATCTTACTTCTTCCATAGTTGATCTGTCTATATATGTAGGCAAAAAGGTTACAGTATGGGGGCAAACACAAAAAGCTCAAACTGCCGGTTGGCTAATGGATGTTGGGAGAGTAGAAGTTTTAGAATAAAGCATGATAAAGTTAGAAAAAGTCTCAAAAAAATTTGCAACTGGAGCTTTTGGGCTTTCTGATATTAGCGTTGCAGTAGATAAAGGAGAATTTGTATTTTTGGTAGGGCCAACTGGTGCTGGCAAAACAACAATTTTTAGATTAATCACTCGAGAAATGCTTCCGACATTAGGAACAATAATAGTAGATAATTGGGATGTCGTAAAGCTGCCTCATAGTAAGATCAATCATCTTAGAAAAAAAGTGGGTGTGGTATTTCAGGATTTAAAACTTTTAATGGATAGGACAATATTCGAAAACACTATTTTGCCTCTTGAAGTTGCGGGAGCAAAGTCAACGGAGAGAGACAGGAAAACAGAAGAAGTGCTAGAAAAGGTTGGCATAATTAACCATAGAGATAAATTTCCAGTTCAACTTTCTGGCGGAGAATTGCAACGGGCTGCAATTGCAAGGGCATTAGTTCTAACTCCCGAGATTGTTTTAGCAGATGAGCCAACTGGAAATTTAGATTCCGAAACCGCATTTGGAATAGTAAAACTTTTAGAAGACATAAATAAAAAAGGGACAACAATTATTATGGCGACTCATAATACAGAAATTATTAAAAATCTTCCCAGAAGAGTTATTGGTTTAGACAAAGGAAGATTAGTTCGCGATGATAAGACTAAAAAAGAAGAAAAGAAAGGATAAGAGGAAAAGAAATGACATTTAAGACAACTTGGCGGAACATCAGACGCTCTCCGTATCAGGCATTTGCGGCGATTCTTATTATGATGTTAACTTTTCTTGTAGCATCTTTTTTTACTTTTCTTTTGGTAGGCTCGTCAAAGGTTATTACCTATTTCGAGTCGAAACCAACCTTGACTTCCTTTTTTCGAAACGAAGCTAAACAGGAAGATATAGAATCTTTAGAAAAAAAATTGAAGTCAACTGGAAAAGTTGCTGCGGTTAAATTTGTATCTAAACAAGAAGCCCTCAAGATATATCGCCAACAAAACAAGAACGATCCACTGCTTTTAGATTTAGTAACAGAGGATATTTTGCCTGCTTCTCTTGAAATATCTGCAATTAAAATTGATGATTTACCCTCGATTCATAGCATATTAAAAAGTTCGCCAAATGTTTCCGAAGTAATCTACCAAAAAGAAGTGGTGTCTGCTTTGACATCTTGGACAAACGCTTTACGAAAAATAGGAATAGGTTTGATAGTTATTCTTGGGTTAGTTTCGGTATTTATTATAGTAACAATAATTGGAATTAAAATTTCGCAGAAGAAAAACGATATTGAAATTATGCGGCTCATTGGAGCAAGTAGTTGGTATGTTCGTTGGCCGTTTATAATTGAGGGAATTTTTTATGGCATCGTTGGAACGTTTCTTGGTTTCGGAATAGCAACTGGTTCCATTTGGTATTTAGCGCCATTCTTGTCTGATTTTCTGAAGGGTATACCAATCTTTCCAGTTTCTCCAATTTTTCTGTTTGCGCTATTAGGCGCAGAACTCGCGATTGCTATTGTGCTTGGCGCTTTTTCGAGTTTTTTGGCAGTCCTTAGATACTTGAAATAATATTTTTTCTTTGCTATTTATTATGTATGATTTTAAGGATAAAAAAATATGGCGCTTATCTAATTTTAACTGTTGTATTAACATTAGTTCTTACAATCGTTAGCAATAATTTTACATACGCCGAAGATTCTCCAACCCCAACCCCTACTCAAATCCCCAATCAAGTTCATGTAGAAGGATGTCCTTACAATAATTTAAGTAAATGCGTTCAATTTTTTCAAGAAAAAGTTAGTGAGTTAAATAAGCAGGGAAAAACGCTTGCATCCCAGATTGCTGTGATGAGTAATCAGATTCAATTAACCGAGGCAAGAATTAAAGCAACAAAACAAGAAATTTCTGATCTAACTTTAGACATAGACACGACAACAAAAAAAATATCACATCTTCAAAATTCATTAAATAGCCTGACAGAAGTTCTTTTAAATAGAATTGTTGCAACATATGAAACTAGCAGGGTTCAGCCTTTTGAAATTCTTTTGTCATCTAACAATTTTTCTAATTTTTTTTCTCGCTTAAACTATCTTAAGATCGCACAAGCCCACGATAAGAAGCTTATATATGCAACCCAGCAAGCAAAAAATGATTATGCAAATCAAAAAGAAATTTTTGAAAACAAAAAGAAAAAAGTTGAAGCTCTTAAAAATCAACTAGAAGCATATACTAACCAACTTGCTCAGGAGAAAAAAGATAGGGAATCACTTTTAGAGGTTACTCAAAGTGATGAAAAAAGATACCAGACATTGTTGGAGAAAGCAAGAGCAGAACGAGAGGCAATTGAGAGAGTCCTTACTTCTATTCAGCTTAAAGATGGGAGCCCCATTAAAGAAGGAGAAGCAATTGCTGTTGTTGGCAATACTGGCTATCCACACTGTTCAACTGGACCACACCTTCATTTTGAGGTTAGGAAAAATGGAGTCTCTGAGAACCCAAACAATTATTTAAAAGCTGGAATATCACTTAAATATAGCTACGGAGAAGATAAGTATTATTACTACGGCACGATTAATCCGCAAGGCAATTGGAACTGGCCGCTTAAGGAAACGATACAAATTAATCAAGGATATGGTTCTCATGGATATGCAAAGTCTTTTTATCCAGATGGAATACACCATGGGATTGATATGGATTCTGACTCTTCTATTATTAAAGCTCCAAAAGACGGAACCCTTTATAAAGGGACGACAACTTGTAAAGGAGCAGCTATAAATTATGTAGCAATTGATCATGGAGATGGTATTGTTTCTTGGTATTGGCACGTACAATAAGCATTTTAAATTTATGCTCAGGCAGGTATTTATTCTTATATTTCTCATATTTTTATTTATTTTATTTCATAAGCCTGCATTTGCCGCATTAACCATCACAGATGTTTCCCCTGTAAGTATAAGTTCACCAGAAAATGTTATTACCATAACAGCAACGGCATCTGGTCTTCAGAACACAACTCAATACCTACAAGTAGGGTTAACCAAAGGAGGAGAAGTATCTAATTACTTTGGTTTTACTAAAAATCAAAGTGAGGAATGGTTTAAGTATAAATCTTTGCCCTCGCCTTCGGATCTAAGTTCATATTTTTATAAATTTACTCCCGTAGGCGGCGCGTGGTCTGGTCAAATACTTGCTAAAGTTGATATAGAAGATACTGGCTATAAGGGTTCGGGAAATTACACAATAAAATTAATTAAATATATAACCTCATCGGCTTCGTATTCATCAAATTCAGCTACAATTACAGTCAATATTGCTCCAACATCTACACCTATTCCGACAAATACGCCAACACCATCACCTACAAATACACCTGTTCCGACAAAAACACCTACGCCCTCTCCTACAAAATCTCCAACTCCTACACTAAAACCAACGTCTGCGCTTGTTATTCCAACAAGCATAGAGCCAACGGATGAAGCTATACCAACATCGGTGTTGGGCGAGAGTACGGAAAGCGAAATTAAAGAGGATGACAAACCCTCCAAAACAAAACCCGTTGAAGAAGCAAAAATATTGGGAATTCAAGCTGATAATCTCTCGAAAATTCTGATAAGTATTGGAGCTATTCTTCTTCTTGCTTGTGGTATACTCATTTTTCGAACCTATATGAGAAGCAAAAAAGATAGCGGAGAAGTCTAGAGCTCATTTCAAAACTTCCCCATCGTGTCATTCCCAGCTTGACTGGGAATCTAGATTCCCGCTTTCGCGGGAATGACGTGAGGGTTTTGAAATAGCTTCTAGTTAAACATGAAAATCAAAAAAGAAATTTTTATCACAGACAGTTTTGAGGAAACCCAAAGACTAGGGGAGAAATTTGCTAAAGATCTGAGGCTACACCTTCGAGGTGCAGCCTTAAATATTGCTTTATATGGAGATTTGGGAAGCGGGAAAACGACTTTTGTACAAGGTTTGGCAGAAGGATTTGGAATAACAAGAAGAATTATATCGCCAACATTTATTATTATTAGACAATATAAGCTCAGCTCTCAAATGTCAAATCTCGCGTCGTCGCCAAAGCGGCTATGGCGCGTCGGCGACAAATCCACGTCTCAAATATTAAAACTGTTTTATCATATAGACTTATATAGAATAAAAAACGATGAAGGTATTGAAGAACTAGGAATAGAAGAGATTATAAAAGATTCGCAGAATATTGTAGCAATAGAATGGGCAGAAAAAATGGGAGATTTATTGCCGAAGGAAAGGTGGGATGTGAGATTTGAGTATGTGGGAGAAGATAAAAGGAGGATAACAATTAAAAATGGAAGAAATTAGAGAAGGTATAAAAGTATTAAAAGAAGGCGGGATTGTAATTTTCCCAACAGATACTGCATTTGGGATAGGATGCAGAATTGACGATGAGAAAGCAATTGAGCGTCTTTTTGAGATACGAAAAAGACCAAAGACTCAAGCGACACCAGTTTTGCTAAATTCAGTTGAAATGGCAAGAAAGTATCTTGAAAAAATTCCCAAAGATGCCGAAGAAAAACTTATGAAAAAATATTGGCCCGGAGCACTTACTATAATACTGCGCTGTAATATAGTGAAAGTGCCATCGCTTGTGAGGGGCGGAGAAGCAACTTTGGGGGTTCGAATTCCCAATCATCCAATAACTCTTGGCTTAATTAGAGGAGTGGGAGTGCCTCTTGTTGGTCCTTCGGCAAATTTTCATGGAGAACGAACACCGTACGAAGCTGGCGACTTAAATAAAAAACTTATAAAATTGGCTGATTATGTGGTTTGGGGAGACTGTACATTAAAACAACATTCAACTGTAATTGATTGCTCGGAAAAACCCTGGAAAATAATTCGCCAAGGCGCAATAAAATTAAAGCTTCATCATTTGTCATCCTCGACCTGATCGAGGATCTAGATTCCCGCTTTCGCGGGAATGACACAGGAGTCTATGAAGAAAATACTTTTAATTGATATTTCAAACAATAGAGAAATAAAAGTTGGTTTAAGAATTGATACAAAAGAATATATAATTAAAGAAAAAATTGGGCGTCAGAAAGCCCAAGTAGTACTACCCCTTATTGATAAGCTTCTAAGGAAGAAAGGATTAGAAATTACAGATATAAACGGCATTGAAATTTATTCAATCAATGGATCTTTTACTGGAATAAGAGTTGGGATGTCTATTGCCAATGCTTTATCTTTTGCCTTAAAGATTCCAGTTAAAACGATTTGATATTAACAATCATTGACTAAAAACAATAAATGATATCTAATATTAAGTATGAGGGATTTATTTCATCATCTCCTTGTTCCCAACCATACTAATAATTTTCGAGCAAAGCTTTTGCACCATAAGAATATATTGTTGGCTACCTTACTTCTCTTTTTTGGTGGTTTGTTTCTTTCTATAATAAGAACTAATTATCCGTCTGTCCTTGGTGTATCTGTTGATATTCAGGTTCAAAAGCTTTTGCTATTGACCAATAAAGAGAGGCAGGAGAATAACCTTTCTCCTCTAACTTTAAACCCCAAACTATCCTTAGCAGCAGCAAAAAAAGCAGAAAACATGTTTGAGCAAAACTATTGGGCTCATAATTCTCCAGATGGTAAAACGCCATGGGTCTTTATAAGAGATGCTGGATATAATTATATTTATGCGGGTGAAAACTTAGCAAGAGGATTCGATACGGCTGATAAGGTTGTAGGTGCATGGATGGCAAGTCCCAAGCACAGGGCAAATGTTCTCTCGGAAAACTTTAGAGAAGTTGGGTTTGCTGTAAAAAAGGGTAAACTAAATAATGAGGAGACTGTATTGGTAGTTGAAGAATTTGGAGATCAAGGCGTAGTTGGGAGGCAGGAAGTTTCTTCAAGTACCGATAATGCCTTGAGCCAAGCATTTTCGGAGACTAATGGCTATAACTCTTTTATAAAAAGCTTATCTTTAACCTTGAGTGTTGATAAAATAATATTATCTGTTTTCATATTAGTTTTAATATTGGATATGGTAGTTGTAGAAAGAAAAAGAATTATTCGATTTGTAGGGCATAATATAGACCATATATTCTTTCTGGTGCTTGTACTATTAATTATTGGCGTTTTGAGTAAAGGAGCAATTCTTTAATGATTGAAAAAGGCAAAAATCACATTGGTCATTATCTTGTACTTATATTGATACTAGGTAGCGGGTTTTTTATGACTGTCTTGGCAACACCTCATAAACAGCTACAAATGGTTGCTACCGTGATGACAACATTTTTTTATATTGCTTGGGGAATATTGCATCATTTGATAAACCACGATCTAACTGCCAAAATTGTGATAGAATATGTTCTTATTGGTAGTTTTGGGCTGTCGGCAATATTTTTTTTATTGAAAGGAGGTTTTGGGATGTGAAGGGAGTTATCTTAGCAGGAGGATTAGCAACGAGGCTAAGACCTTTGACTTGGGTTACAAATAAGCATTTATTGCCTATTTACAATAAGCCAATGATCTATTATTCACTTGAGGCAATTGTTAGAGCTGGCATAAAAGAAGTATTGTTGGTAAGTTCCCCAGATCATGCAGGAGATTTTGCAAACTTGCTAAAATCCGGAGACGATTTTGGTTTAAGGCTATACTATGCTATTCAAAAAAACCCAACAGGAGGTATTGCCGATGGTCTTTCACTTGCTGCAGAATTTGCAAAAGACGAAAAGATTTTGGTTATATTAGGAGATAATATTTTTAACTTTAACCTTAAGAAAATAGTTGATAGATTCAAAAATAAAAAAAGAGGGGCTGTGGTTTTTGGAATAGAAATGGATACAGCGTCAAGACAATATGGAGTTGTAGAGATAGGTAAAACAGGCAAAGTGTTGTCTATAGAAGAAAAGCCGGAATTTCCCAAATCAAAGATTGCCCAAACTGGAATTTATATGTATGACGCGCGAGTTTTTGAGTTTGCAAGAAAACTTGAGCCATCTGCGAGAGGTCAACTTGAGGTAACTGATTTAAACAACTGTTATCTTAGAGAAGGAACACTGGAATGCGAAATAATTAATTGGTGGATTGATGCTGGTACTTCTTATGATGAACTTTTGCGAGCAAATAATTTAGTCGCAGAAAAAGTAAAAAGAGGAGAATTTAGTAATAAGTGAAAATACTAGTAACAGGGGGAGCAGGGTTCATTGGATCAAATTTTATACTCTATTGGATGAAACGTTACTCCAATGACAAAATTGTGAATCTTGATTGTTTAACTTATTCTGGCAATCTAGAAAACTTAAAAGAAGTTGCCAATAACAAAAACTATACATTCATTAAAGGTAAGATTGAGGATCCAATCATTGTTGATAAGGCCACACAAGGGATTGATGTTGTTGTTCACTTTGCCGCAGAAAGCCATGTGGATAGATCTATCAAAAAACCAGCAGAGTTTGTACTTTCAAATGTAGTAGGTACCCAAGTATTGTTAGATGCAGCAGTGAGACATAACATTAAAAAATTTCACCATGTTTCTACAGATGAGGTTTTTGGAAGCCTAGAGCTTAATAATACGAATAAATTTAATGAACGAACAAATTATAGCCCCAGAAGCCCATATGCAGCCACAAAAGCAGCCTCAGACCATTTAGTACGATCATATTTTATAACCTATGGATTACGAATCACAATTACCAACTGTTCTAATAACTTTGGGCCATATCAATTCCCTGAAAAAATGATTCCTTTAGCAATAACTAATATTTTGGAGGGGAAAAAAGTGCCAGTTTACGGAGACGGCCTTTACGTTAGAGACTGGCTTTATGTGAAAGATCATTGCAGAGCAATCGATTTAGTTTTGCAAAAAGGTAAAGTTGGAGAAACATATTGTGTAGGAGGACTAACAGAAGATATAAATAATCTAGCAGTAGTCAAAAAGATTATTCAAATTCTAGGCAAAGAGGAATCAATGATCGAATTTGTCAAAGATAGGCCAGGGCACGATAGGAAATATGCAATAGATTGGTCAAAAATTAAAAACGAGCTTGACTGGGAACCCCTACATAGTTTTGACGAGTGGCTCGAAAAGACCGTTGAATGGTACAAAACGAATGAAAGTTGGTGGAGGAGGTTAAAGAGTAAAGAGTACCAAGAATATTACAAAGAACAGTATGGAGATTTAGACTAATTTGGTAGTTGAATTTTGTTTTTTACTGTGCTACACTGACACTGTTTACAAAAATATGACAGCAGAAAGCAGACCAGAGCTTAGATTAAATGTTGTATCGGAAGTTTCTTCTGTTGTAGATGCAGAGCAAAGAGAGGCTGTAGATTGGTACAACGAGCAACTTAGGAATCTTCCCGAAATGAAGGTCGAGCCTTTTAATTTAACTGGGGCGGGAGGATGGGAAGCTAAATTTACACCTGAAGGTCAAGTAGAAGCTGTAACTGGAAGACATTTTGACATTGAGGGAAGAAAAGTTACCACACCAAACTTTGGATGGAATCAACCAGTAATTGTTCAAAGAAGCGAAGAATTAATTACTAACGAGGGAGAAATTGATAGAATTTCTGGAATAGTTCTATTGCTTGAGAATCCACGGGGTCAAATCTTTGTTTCAGTTGCTCAAGAACCAGGCATTAAGGCTCAAACAGTTGAAGGAAAAGAAATTCATCCAGTTGTTCGTACGCCATTTCAAGCAAGCGTTGAAAAACTTCAGCAGCTTGCTAGTGGAAACGAAGAGGTAGATCCTATTCTTTACGGTGTACTTAACATATTATCAAAAGACAGTGGTAGAAATTTATCTTCAATGGTACAAGACATGCCATTAAATAGAGTCCCAACCGATGGAAATAGAATAGATTCAAACGTCCTTTATGGCGCATTGCAGCTTACTCAAGAAGCAGCAAATCTAGTTGCCGAGAAAGTCCCTCAAGGAAGATTTCTTTCCCCCAATCAATTAAAGGTGTTGCCTCTTAACGGACATCTTCATATAGCTCTATCGGCTACAGGCAATTGGGCGTAATGGTGTTTATCGTGCGGCGACCCGTGGGGTCGAGCCTCGAATATAGTTTTATAGAGCTTGAGGTCAATTAATTTTCCCAGAATGCTGTATAATCTTCTTAATGAAAATCTTAGGGACTGGACTTTTGGGGCTTGTAGGGTCAAGGATCACTGCGCTACTTAAAGATCGCTACGAGTTTGAATCATCAGATGTAGATATAACAGATAGACAAGGTATTATTGAGAGAATCAAAAACTCAAATGCTTCGACAGTTCTCCATTTGGCTGCTAAAACAGATGTGGATGGTTGTGAAAAGGATAAACTTTTAGGAGAAAATGGCGATGCATGGAAAGTTAACGTGAATGGAACAAAGAATGTTACTGATGCGTGTCAAGAAGGTAATAAAAAATTAATTTATATTTCAACAGACTTTGTTTTTGACGGCGAAAAAACCTTACAATATACAGAAGAAGATACTGCCAATCCAATTAACTGGTATGGAAAGACAAAACTTGAGGGAGAAAAAATTGTGCAAAATGCTTCAATTCCTTGGGTAATTGCTCGAATTGCTTATCCATACCGCGCTAACTTTGTAAGAAATGACTTTCTAAGAACTATTCTCAAACGATTGCAAGGTCGTAAGAAAGTCGTGGCAATAACCGATCATATTTTTACACCAACTTTTATAGATGACATTGCGTTTGCAATCGATAAACTAATAAAAAAAGAAGCTTTGGGAGTATTCCATGTAGTTGGCAACGAACCTTTAAGTCCTTACGATGCAGTAATAGCGATAACAAAGGCATTCGGTTTTGACCAAAAGGATATTACTAAAACCACTCGATCAGAATTTTTCCGAAATCGAGCGCCAAGACCTTTCCATTTGGCGCTTAAAAATGATAAAATAGGAAAACTTGGTGTAAAAATGAGAACATTTGAGGAAGGAATACAGGAAATAAGAAGACAAATTTCTAATTTCTAATTAACCTAATTGACCTAATTTCTAAACAATGACCCAAGCACCAATTATTAAAATATTTAGACATTTGGTTTTGGGATTTACTTAGGTCAATTAGAAATTAGAATAATTAGAAATTTTATTGATATGACTATCACATTTATCGGTCATGGATATGTAGGACTTGTGTCAGCAGCAGCTTTTGCAGATTTGGGCAACACAGTTTGGGTAATTGGGCATACAAAAGAAAAGATTGAAAATCTTAAAAAAGGAATTCTTCCAATTTTTGAGCCAGGACTTGAAGAGATTGTTAAACGCAATATTAAACCAAAACGGCTAATTTTTACACTCGATTATACAAAAGCTATCCCTTCTTCTAGTGTTGTTTTTATAGCTGTTGGTACTCCTCCAAAAACTAATGGCGAAGCAGATTTATCGATTGTATTTAAGGTAGCAGAAAAAATTGGAAGAAATCTTGGTAAATACACTGTTGTTGCAACAAAAAGCACTGTGCCAGTTGGGACAAATAAAAAAATAAAAAAAATTATTGCAGAAGCTATGCCAAAAAACGCAGATTTTGATATAGCCTCTATTCCTGAATTTTTGCGAGAAGGACAGGCAATCTCCGACACGCTTCACCCAGATAGGATCGTAATAGGAACAGATTCCCAGAAAGCACTAGACATTTTGTTGGAATTGCACAAGCCGATTAATAGTAATAATGTTTTAACAAATATAGAGACAGCAGAAATGATTAAATATGCTGCAAACTCATTTCTTGCAACAAAGATTTCATTTGCTAATGCTATTGCGCATTTATGCGAACTAACAGATGCAGATGGATTAAAAGTATTAGAAGGAATTGGATTTGATAAAAGAATTGGAAGCTCCTTTCTTAAACCTGGGGCTGGATTTGGAGGAAGTTGTTTTCCAAAAGACTTAAAAGCATTAATTGCGATTGCGAAAAAACAAGGTTACGATTTTGAACTTCTTAAAACAGTAGAAAAAATTAATTGTATGGCAACGGTAAATATTGTAACTAAAGCACGAAGACTTCTAGGCGGAAGCATTGAGAGGAAAACAATCGGAGTTTTGGGACTATCATTTAAGCCTGATACAGATGACATGAGAGATGCGCCATCAATAACAGTAATTAAAAAGCTTCAGGAAAGCAAAGCTATTATAAAAGGATATGACCCAATTGCAATTAATAACGCTAAAAAGATTTTAAAAAATGTTGAATTTTGCAATGATTCTTATTCGGTTGCTAAAGATAGCGATATTTTGATTATCATGACGGAATGGAATGAGTTTAGACAACTTGATTTACAAAAAATAAAAAACCTTATGAAAAAACCTATACTTCTTGATGGAAGAAACATATATGATCCTCAAACCGCCTCTCGAATTGGATTCACTTATATAGGAGTTGGACGATGAAAAGAGTTCTTATCACTGGTATTACCGGATTTGCGGGTAGTCATCTTGCAGAATATTTATGTTCTAAAAAAGAATACGAGATTAGTGGAACATATTTATTGAATAAAAGCTTAGAGAATGTAGACGCAATAAGAGACAAGATACATCTTATAAAAGTAGATTTAACAAACGCAAAAAAAGTATTAGAGCTGGTAGAAATAACAAAGCCAGATTTAGTTTTCAATATGGCTGGTTTGCCGTCTACAGCAGATAGTTTTAAAAACCCAGCAGAGACGTTAATAAATAATATCTCTTTAGAAATAAATTTATTATCTGCAATAAAAGAGAATAAATTGCTAGATGCAAAGATTTTAATTATATCTTCGGCAGAGATATATGGACTGGTTAAAAAAGAAGATTTACCTATTGACGAGGAAACAAGACTCATGCCTACTAGTCCTTACTCTGTTTCTAAAATTGCACAGGATTTTTTGGGACTTCAATATTTTTTGTCTTACAATTTAAAAATAATTAGAGTAAGACCGTTTAATCATATAGGTCCTAGGCAATCATCGCATTTTGTTGTAGCAGCAATAGCAAAAAAAATAGCAGAAATAGAAAAGGGAAAGAGAAAACCGATTTTGGCTGTTGGAAATCTTGAATCAAAGAGAGATTTTACAGATGTAAGAGATATGGTTCGTGCTTATGCTATTACGCTTGAAAAAGGACAGTTGGGACAAGTTTATAATATAGGATCTGGCGTATCGCATAGAATTTACGATATATTGCATAAATTGCTTTTGCAATCCAGAGCAAAGATAACGGTGAAAAGTGATAAATCTTTATTTAGGCCGATAGATAATCCAGAATTAGTTTGTGATGCTAGTAAATTTAAAAGACTTACAAATTGGAAACCCGAGATTGAGCTTGCCGTTACTCTTAAAGATACGCTAGATTATTGGAGAAATATAGTTTAATATAAATATATGAAAAGAGCGTTGATCACTGGAATAACTGGACAAGATGGATCGTATTTAGCAGAGTTGTTATTATCAAAAGGATACAAAGTATATGGTTTAACTAGAAGAACTAGCACGGTTAATAACGAAAGAATTGCACATATTGAAGACAAAATAGAACTTATCCAAGGAGATTTACTAGATCAAAGTTCTCTTTCCTCAGCTCTGGTTGCGTCTATGCCGGACGAAGTGTATAACCTAGCTGCACAATCTTTTGTCCGAACCTCTTGGAATCAGCCAGTTTTAACAGGGGAATTTACTGCGCTTGGAGTAACAAGGCTTTTGGAGGCAATTCGAGTAGTAAATCCCAAAATAAAATTTTACCAAGCATCGTCATCGGAAATGTTTGGAAAAGTAACAGAGAGTCCCCAAAAAGAAACGACACGCTTTCATCCAAGAAGCCCCTATGGCGTGGCAAAAGTTTATGGTCATTATATTACCGTTAACTACAGAGAAAGTTTTGATCTTTTTGCTTGTTCGGGAATTCTTTTTAACCACGAGTCTCCTAGACGCGGGCTAGAATTTGTTACCAGAAAAATAACTCATGCAGCAGCAAAAATTAGCTTGGGGCAACAGAAACAACTAGAACTTGGACCTCTTGAACCCAAAAGAGATTGGGGGTTTGCCGGAGATTATGTAGAGGCAATGTGGCTTATGCTGCAAAGACCTAAGGCTGACGATTACGTTATAGCAACAGGCGAGAACCACAGCGTTTTAGAGTTTGTTAAACTAGCTTTTAAGACAGTTGGGATAGACGATTGGAAAAAATATGTGGTAACAAATAAGCCCCAACATATGAGGCCCGCAGAAGTTGATTATTTGGTTGGGGATGCAAGTAAAGCAAGGAAGATTTTAAGCTGGAAACCAAAAACAAACTTTAAACAATTGGTAGAGATGATGGTGAAGGCAGACCTAGAAATGGAGAAAGATAGATAGGATATGCAAACTGTGGTTGTAGCAGGTGGCGCTGGATTTATAGGGTCTTCTTTATGCAAGTCGCTTCTCACCGATGGATATCAAGTTGTATGTATAGATAATCTAATCACAGGCGATAAAAGGAATATTCAAGAGTTATTAAAAAATCCTCATTTAAACTATAGAATATTTTAAGAATACAAGTATATGAAAGTTGTAATAATAATTCCTACATATAACGAAAAGGGTAATATAGAACGTTTGATTGAGATTTTGGAAAATAAGATTTTTCCAACAATTAGAAATCACGACATGAATATATTAGTTGTAGATGATAATTCACCTGATGGGACAGATAACGAGGTTAGAAAATTAATGAGGAAGTGGAAAAATATCAATATTATTCAAGGCGAAAAACATGGCTTAGGAGAAGCTTACGTAAGGGGAATGACTTTTGCAAGCCAAAATTTGGGAGCAGAAATTATGTTTGAAATGGATGCCGACCTCTCCCATGATCCTAATAAAATTCCAGAATTTCTAAAAAACATAGAAGATGGTTATGATATGGCAATTGGGACACGGTACAGTGGAGGTGGTTCAATTCCCTCGAATTGGGGCTTAAGTAGAAAGCTTTTCTCAATTTTTGGAAACCTGCTAGTAAGAGCTATACTCATGCGCTTTAAAATTCACGACTGGACAGGAGGGTTTAGGGCAATGCGAAAAGAAGTATTTTTGAAAGAAAAAAATGAACTCACAGCATTTAGAGGATACACATTTCAAGTTTCTTTTTTGCATAAAATAGTTAGAGACGGCTTTAAAATTGCAGAAGTACCAATTCACTTTACAGACAGAACCTTAGGTCGATCAAAAATTGCACCAAAAGAATACATTATAGATCTTCTTAAATATATAATTATTGCCCGCACGATAGAACTTATTCATTCGCCATTTCTAAAATATGCAATTACTGGTTTTACTGGATATGTTATTAATGCTGTGGCTCTTGAAATTTTTAAAAGTAAATTAGGCTTTCACTCGGGTCTTGCAGCATCAAGTGGTGCCGAAATGTCAATTATCTGGAATTTTCTTGTAAATAATTTCTGGAGTTTCTCATCCCAAAGAATAAAATCGAGAGTTAAGTTTTTTTATAAGTTTTTACAGTTTAATTTAATTTCGTTTGGCTCACTTGTTATTATCGGGGTGGTTGTTAGTATTGGCACTCATTTATTTGGTGATATTGGAATTATTAGACAAATATTTCTAGTTGTTGCAATAGGTTTAGTAATTCCATATAGCTATACAATGTATAATATATTTATATGGAAAAGGTGGCGCATTTCTTTGCTGACAAAACTCCAAGCAGCACTTGGATAAGCGGGATTTTACTTTTGGCTTCATTTCTGCGTCTGTATAGAATCCAAGACTATCTGACCTTTTTGGGAGATGAGGGGCGCGATGTTTTGGTTGTATACAAGATCTTGCATGGCCAACCAACGCTTCTTGGTCCGACTGCCTCTGTAGGAGGATTTTTCTTAGGTCCTATTTATTACTACCTAATGACTCCTTTTCTTTGGCTTTCTAATTATAATCCAGTTGGTCCTGCAGTGATGGTAGCATTTTTTGGAGTTGCTACAGTTTTTCTTGTTTATAAGATTGGAAGTGAATTTTTTAATAAGGGCGTTGGGTTGATTACAGCTTTTTTATACAGCATTTCTCCCCTTGTTATCGCGCATTCTCGTTCGTCTTGGAATCCCAATCTTATGCCCTTTTTTTCGCTTCTTACGCTTTATATTCTCTATAAAGCAATAAGCAAGAATAGTCTTAAATTGTTTATTTTTTGTGGAATTTTACTTGGAATTACTATGCAGATTCATTATCTAGCAACTTTTTTAGGCGTCATAATCGCAATATACGTTTTGCTATCAAGGAGTATCCTTGTACAAGGATACTCCTTGCAAAAAACAATAGTTAGAGCTTTAAAAGATTATTTTTATATTTTAGTAGGATTTATAATAGGATGGTCTCCATTTTTGGCATTTGAGGTTAGACACGGTTTTCCAAATATACAAAGCATTTTATCTTTTGTGTTTTCATCAAAAGACGCAGGAGCCAATAACCATTTTTTTCAAACGATTTACGATGTTTTTTTTCGTCTTTTTGGTAGGCTTGTAACTTATTTTCCTCCGCCCGAACAAGTGGCAATCGACGCTCACAAAAATATCACACTTTGGTATTACGCAACATTGGCTTTAGGAATTGCAAGTTTGGTTGCAGTCCTTCGCTCAAGAAATAATCCTGCGAGAACACTTCTTATGACTTGGTTTATCTTAGGGGTCGGGCTTTTTGGATTTTACAAAAAATCCATTTATGATTATTACTTTGGTTTTATGTTTCCATTGCCTTTTATTCTTGTTGGCATTTTTCTTTCAAGCTTATATAAAACTAGAATTGGAAAGATTTTGACCATAAGCATTTTTGTGGGTTTGACTTTGATTAATCTTAAAGGAATTCCGTTTCAATTCATTCCCAACAGACAACTTGCCCAAGTTGAGGGAATTTCAAAATTTGTGATTGAGAAGACGGATAACAAGCCATTTAATTTTGCTCTGATCACTGGTGGAAATTCTGATCACGCATACCGTTATTTTTTTACAGTTTGGGGTAAATCGCCTATAACAATAGAAAATCCTAAAAAAGATCCAGAAAGAAAAACAGTTGCAAATCAATTGCTTATTGTCTGCGAAGTTAACCCCTGTCATCCGCTTGGCAATTCTCTTTGGGAAGTTGCTGGGTTTGGAAGGGGGGAAATAGAGAGCCAATGGGACGTATCAGTAGTGAAGGTTTATAAACTAAGACACTATAAAGGAAATTAATATTTCTAAAAGTATGCTACTACATAGTGACATACTTTAGCAAAATATTTATAGATACAAATATGAGTTTAGCTTTAAAAGACGACTCAGTATCAAAAAGTCGCTGTAGATAGTAGCGATGAGGAGAATACAGGAATAGAAAAATTACCAAAAGCAAGAAAACGCAAACAATAGTTAAATGATCAAATCATTGAACCATACTCCGCGTCATTCTGAGGATTCGCCAGATGACGGATCGCTTGCAATGGCAAATTTAAGCCTAAAGTACAGCGCTATGTAGTAATGGACTTTAGCGTAAATCCAAAGCTTCTGCAACCTCATTACATCAATCTGCTATAGCATGTTATTGTACAGACAGAAAACAAAAGAATTTAGGCTTTCTTCTCGTGTTATAATTACCTAAAGATGTGAAAATAAAGTTTGTTACGCTAAATATTTGGGAAGGTGGGAAATTATTTGATTCTGTTACCTCTTTTATAAAAAAAGAAGATTCAGATATTATCGTAATGCAGGAGGTGAAAAATGGCAGAAATCCTAATTTTGAAAAGAATTCTAGAACAATGGATGCTTTTAAGGAGGACTTAAAATATCCTTATTTTGTTTTTTCTCCAGCATTTCTCAATAAACTGTCTGTAGGCGATGTTGACGAAGGGAATGCAATATTTTCAAGATTTCCAATTGTCAGCAACAATGTTACATTTTTTGATAATCAATATGGTGAGTTTAATAGTCTAGATTCAAAATATTTTGAACTTATTCCAGGTATCCTTCAGCATGCAGTAATTGAAATTGAGAATTTGAAGCTTAATATTTTTAATGCGCACGGGATTTGGGGATTTGATGGAAGAGATAATGAAAGGCGTTTGAAAATGAGCGAAACAATTGTTAATAAAATTAAAGATAAAGAAAATGTTGTTTTGGCTGGAGATTTTAATATACAACCCAACACAAAAACAATACAAAATATCGAGCACCATCTCAAAAATGTGTTTAAAGATGAATTAGCCACAACGTTTAACATGACGCGAAAGATTAACGGTGGTTATGCAAAAGCAGTAGTTGATATGGTTTTTGTGAGCAAAAATATAAAGGTCCAAGAGCATTTTTGTCCAAATGTCGATATCTCTGATCATTTGCCCCTTGTTTGTACCCTAGAGCTATAAAAAGTAAAAACCCCTGGACTTTACAGCAGGGGTTTTTATTGGTGAAGGATATTTGTCCTTCGGAGAATATTAGGCTTTCCCAATCTTGTACATTCCAGTACCACAAACTGGGCACTTTCCCTTCATTGCTGGTTTGCCATTTTTCATGGTAACCGCTTGAGCATTTGGATCTTCTCTTTTTGCTCTGCATTTAACGCAATACATGGATGCCATACTTTTATTTCACCCCCTTTCACCCCGCGAAGCTACGTTCAGCTTCATGAACGTAGCGAAGTGGGGCTTCGCTTTCAGCTTCGGTGGACAAGTCGGGGAACAAGCCCCCTCAATAACTCAGCATTGGTAGTACTATCATTTTATTTTTCAAAATAACAAAAAGAATAAGTTGCACAGCAATAATAGATATTGTTAAAATTCCAGTTTTTAAAATATCGTGCAATAGGTAAGGGTATTTATTTACGCTTGTAATTGAAATTGAATCATTTTTCATTTCGGAAAAAGCTTTGGTATTTAAAGAAGGAATATTTTTGCTATCGAAACCGCGTCTGACGCGGTCCAAACCGTAAAACTTATGGCGAAGATCGGCAATCTTTTTCTGTTCTAAAGTTTTTCTGTGTTTAGCCATTTCAATATTGCTTAGACTACACTATTGACACAAAGCTGTCAAGAGGCTAGTATAATTTTATGATGCTCAATTTAGAATTTGTTGCATTTGTGGCTATCGTTATTTGGATTCTTATTCTTTCTATAATTTTGTGGAAAGCGCTATCGCATTATAATAAATTAACAAAAGGACTCACAAATAAAGGACTTAAGTCAGTACTTGAAAATATTATAAAAGATGTAAATCAGAGAAAATTAGATATTGATTACTTAAAAACATATTGTGATACAATACAAAAAGAAGGGCTTTTGCATATCCAAAAAATTGGGCTTTTACGCTTTAACCCTTTTAAAGATACGGGAGGGAATCAAAGTTTTATATTGTCTTTAGTAGATGGTGAAGATACAGGAGTAATAATCTCTGGGCTTTATTCGCGTTCGGGCACAAGATGGTATGCCAAGAGAATAGTAAAAGGTAAGGCTTTGGAGCATGAATTATCCGAGGAGGAGAAAACAGCTCTGGAAATAGCACGTAAACCGCGTACAATAAGGGATTAATAGCGTGAATTTATGGGAAATAAGAAATCTATAGGTATTATTATACTGTTGGTTGTTATTTATATTATTTCATCAGCTACTTCATATGCATTATTCTCGCAAGGAAAAAATGCTAAAGCACAAAATGCTCAAGTGCCTAGCCCATCAACTGCAACCAACGCAAAGGATAGTAAGGTAGTGTTTAACCAAACTCTTCCAAAAACAGAAGCCTGTCCACTAAACGGTGCTCTTTATTCTAGTCCACAAAGAGAGTGGTGGGAAAAACATAGACCATTGGGAGTAATGATAGAGAATCACAAAGAAGCACGTTCTCAATCGGGACTATCTTTTGCAGATGTTATTTATGAGGCAGTGGCAGAGGGAGGAATTACAAGATTTTTGGCTATGTATTACTGTCAAGATGCAGGCACTATAGGACCTATTAGGAGCGCACGGACTTACTTTATAGATTTTGTTTCCGAATATGGTAGTGATCCTTTGTACGTGCATGTAGGGGGAGCAAATACGCCTGGCCCTGCTAATGCACTGGGACAAATTAATGATTATGGGTGGACTGGATATAACGATATAAATCAGTTTTCGATAGGGTTCCCTACATTTTGGAGAGATTATGATAGATTGGGTCATCCTGCTGCAACAGAACATACAATGTACTCAACAACAGAAAAACTTTGGAAATTTGCCACTACACGCGGTCTAACAAATGTTGGTAAAGATGAAACACCTTGGACAAAAGGTTTTGTCCCTTATGCGTTTAAAGATGATGTCTTCTTATCAGAGCTCCCAAAAAAGCAGACTGTTCACCTTGAGTTTTGGTCAAGAGACCCAGATTATTATGTTGATTGGATCTTTGATCCATCTACTAATTTGTATAAACGAAATAATGGTAAAGTTGTCCATATAGATCGCGATAATAATCAGACCTTGACTACAAAAAATATTGTTGTATTATTTATGCAGCAATATAACGCAAATGATGGGTACGAAGACAATGTTCATCTTTTGTATAAAGATAAAGGAGTAGGTAAAGCTATAGTGTTTATGGATGGAACAAGGATTGATGGTACATGGAGAAAAGATAAGAGAGTCTCAAGAACTCTTCTTTTCGACTCAAACGGTACTCCAATAAAATTTAATAAGGGAACTATCTGGTTTAGCATCCTGCCCACAGATGGTATAGTGACCGTTCAATGAAGAGGATTAGACCTCTCTTCATATAAATGAAGAATTTAAGTATTCTTTATTATTATTTCATCTTAGTGCTATAATACGAAATAACAATAACTAAGGGGTAGGATATGTTTTCTGATTTAATTACATCGAAGTCTCGGGTAAAATTACTTGATGTTTTTCTTGTAGATCCTTTAGAAATGTACCACGTGAGAGAGTTTGTGCGTAGGACAGATGATGAGATTAACGCTGTAAGACGAGAACTTTTGTTTTTGGAAAAGAAAGGAATTTTAGCAAAAGAAGCACGGGGAAATAGAGTCTATTATTCATTGTCAAAAAATTATCCATTTTATTTCGATTTGCTAAGATTAGGAGCAAAAACCGTAGGGCTAGGCAGAGAAGTATTAAAAAATCGAGCTAAGATCGGCAAAATAAAATATGCAATGTTTTCTGGGAGATTTGCTAGACGTCTTAAAAAAGAACCAAATCATGTAGATTTTTTGATAGTTGGAGTGGTGGTTTTGCCGGAACTTGCTCTTTTAATAAGAGAGGAAGAAAAAAGATTGAATACAGAAATTAATTATACAGTTATGACTGAGGAAGAATTTTCTTTTAGGAAGAAGAAAAGAGACCCTTTTATTCTATCTATTTTAAGCGGCTCAAGAATTATGTTATTGGGAGATGAAGAAAGCATGCTTGCATGAGAAAAAACAGACGTCTTCCACGAGTGATTCTTTGCTTCATTGTTGCTTTATACCTTGCTGCAGTTTTAATTAATCTGCCGACACTTGAGTTTTTGCATATAAAAAAAACGTTATCTTTTAGAAAAGGTTTGGATTTAGCCGGAGGAACTAGCCTTACCTATAAAGCTAATATGTCGGGAATAGATAAGGATAGAAAAGAAGAGGCATTAAACGCTGTCAGGACTATAATTGAGAAAAGAATTAATCTTTTTGGCGTATCAGAACCTTTAATTCAAACTGCAGTTGGGAAAGACGATTACAGAATTATAGTTGAGTTGCCTGGAGTAAATATTACCCAAGCAAAAAGCATAATTGGTACAACTGCTCAGCTTTCTTTTTGGGAGAGAAGTGCAACAAGTTCTGCGATTTCAGTTACATCAAAATCTGATCTTGGGATGCTATTTGCTACGCAGTCTGCATATCCGATTAGTGTTGTGGAGGTGCTGGGAACAAACCCCAATAAGACCAATCTTGATGGTCGCGACCTTCGTGAAACAAGCGTAACATTTGATTCAAATACTGGCAAACCACAAGTTCAATTAAATTTTACAACGGATGGAGCAGAGAAATTTGCAGATATTACGAAAAGAAATATTAATAAAATCGTTGCAATTGTGTTAGACGACATGGTTATAGAGGCTCCTCGAGTTAATCAGCCCATACTTGAAGGTAATGCTGTAATAACTGGAGGCTTTACTTATGATACAGCAAAGGTTTTAAGTACACAGCTTAATGCCGGCGCACTGCCGGTACCCCTTATTCCTTTGCAACAACATGCGGTTGATCCAACTCTTGGAAGCGTCTCTTTGCAAAAAAGTCTTTTTGCAGGGTTTTTGGGATTTGCAATAATAGTTATTTTTATGATGGTTTTGTATGGCAAATTAGGAATTGCTGCAAGCCTAGCGTTAACTTTATATACTTTACTAGTTTTGTCTATTTTTAAACTGAGCAATTTAACTCCATATGGTATAACCCTTACTCTTTCGGGAATTGCTGGATTTATTTTGTCCATTGGAATGGCAGTTGATGCAAACATTTTGATTTTTGAGAGAATGAAAGAAGAAATTCGACTTGGAAAAAGTAAAGAGTTAGCATTAGATCTTGGTTTCTTGCGAGCTTGGTCATCAATTAGAGACTCGAATGTTGCAACTCTTATAACATGCGCAGTGCTTTACAATTTTGGCAATGGAATGGTTAGAGGGTTTGCGCTTGTGTTGGCAATTGGTGTTTTGATTTCCATGTTTTCGGCGATTGTGGTAACTAGAACATTACTGAGATTTATTTATCGTTAATGTCATGCCGAATTTATTTCGGCATCTAGTTCCTGAAAAGAGGAGATGCTGAAACAAGTTCAGCATGACAACGAAGGACGATTATGGATATTATTGGTAAAAAATATTTTTATTTTGCATTATCGCTTTTGGTTGTTGTGCCAGGATTAATTTCTCTTATTTTGTTTGGCCTTAATCTTTCGATAGACTTTGCTGGTGGATCAAGGATTACGCTTGCTTTTTCGAAAAAGATTGATGAATCAACAAGAGAAAGAATAAAAAATATTCTAGCAACTCAGAAGGTGCATACTACAACAATAGTAACTTCTGATAGGTTGGCTTTTGTTCGCACAAGTCCAATAGATCAAGACCAAAACAATAAATTTATAACCTTATTGGCCAGCGAGTTTAAAGGAGTCAAACAAACAGAATTCGAAACAATAGGGCCAACTATTGGAAAAGAAACAACAGCTAACGCAATTAAGGCAGTAATATTAGCATCAATATTAATTGTTTTGTACATTACATGGTCTTTTCGCAAAGTTCCAAAACCAGCAAGTAGTTGGCGATTTGGCATTTGCACAATTGTTGCTTTAATCCACGATGTGTTAGTAGTAGTTGGTATTTTTTCAATACTTGGACATTTTTTTAAAGTTGAAATTGATAGCCTTTTTGTTACAGCGCTTCTTACTATTATTGGATTTTCTGTTCATGATACTATTGTTGTTTTTGATAGAATTCGTGAAAATCTAAAAAGAATGGTAGGCGTTCCTTTTGCAACTATTGTGAATGACTCAATTCTCCAAACACTTGCACGTTCTCTTAATACCTCTATAACTACACTTCTTGTTTTATTTGCACTCTATATTTTTGGTGGCGAGAGCACAAAGTGGTTTATTGTGGCGCTTCTTATTGGTATTACAAGCGGCACATACTCATCAATCTTTAACGCCGCACCCTTGTTGGTAGTGTGGAACGAATGGCGTGAGAAGAGAAACTCTTCTTAACGGTGTCATCCTAAACTTTTTTGCAGGATCTTGTTTCAGGATATTATCTGTCGAAAAAGGAGATGCTGAAATAAATTCAGCATGACAAATCGTGTTTAGTTATGTAGCGTTTCACGCACAATTTTGCTTATTACGCTTCCATCTGCTTTGCCTTTGACTTTTGACATAAGTGTTCCCATAACTTTTCCAATATCTGCCATTGACTTGGCTCCAGTTTGCTTAATTGCCTCAATTACCAATTTCTTAATTTCTTCCACACCCATTTGCTCTGGTAAGTATTTTTGAAGCATTTCAAGCTCTTTTTTTTCTTTATCAACCAAATCTTGCCGATTTCCCTTTTGGAATTGTTCAATAGAATCTTTTCTTTGCTTAACTTCTTTTTGAATTACAGTAAGAACATTCTCGTCCGTTGCTTCATATCCCGCGCCGCCTTTTTGGATTTCATAATAGTTGATCGCCGAAAGAAGTAGTCTCAGAACAGAGGTTTTTAATTCATCTCTTGCCAGCATTGACTGTTTTAGTTCTTCTTGAAGTTGTTGTTTTAACATGCTAATTTTTGTATACGCCTTGTCTTGATCGTATGCGAGAGACGATAATAATTTTATCTTTTGGATAATACTTGTAGACTATTCTGTAATCTCCTATTCGTATCTTGCGATATGTCTTAAACTCTCCGCTTAATGGTATTCCTATAAGTGGTTCTTGTTTTAATTTTTCAAGACTTTCGAAGAATCGAGTTTTTATAATTGCTGGAATCTTCTTTAAATCTTTTTCAGCTCTATTATCCAGTAAAACTCGTATTTGCATGCATTTATTGCGCTTTTAGTCTTTTCTTTAGCTCCTCAAGAGTTATAAATTTTTTGCTTTTTTTTATTTGTTGTATGCTCATCTTATTTATTTCTCTTGCTCTTTCCAAACTTTCTGGATCTTGGTATTCTTCAATTGTTTCCATCCAACTTTCAAATTCTTCAGCGGACATAAGAACCGCTTTCGCTTTCCCGCCTTTGGTAATAAAAAGCCTTTCAAATCGAGCATCAATCTCGTCAATTAGTTTCGGGAGATTTTGTCTAACTTGTGAAACGCCCAAAGTCATCATATAAAAGTATGGTACAAAAAATTGTACAATCTGTCAAGCATTGATTTACAGCAAAAATATATTTATTTAGTACACCTTAACAAGCCCAATCTTAAGCACCTTATTGAAACTCTTTTTTAAGAAAATCAAAGACAAAACTATATAAATAGCGTTTAATAAAAAGCTTAGGTATAGCTTATTTGGATCAAGGATTCCTCTTTCAATAACTTCTCTTGCTCCTTCAAACACATAGCTTGTGGGGATAAGTAATGCAATTGTTTGTGCCCATTCAGGTAGAGAAGAAACTGGGTAGTAAATTGCAGAAAATGGTGCAATAATCCATGGTGCAGTCCAGGCCAATGTTTGTATTTTAGTTCCAAATCTAAGGATAAGACCCGCAATAAAAAATCCCATCCACCAACCAGTCATAATTAAAAGAAGAGATAATGGAATCAAATATAAACCATATGCAAACACCTCAATTTTATAGAGGATAAAAGCAACAAGTAATCCAAAAGAAAAACTCATTACAGCTTTAATTACTCCTAATGTAACTAGAGAAACAACCCATTCGGAAAATTTTAGCGGGGAAACAAAAATATTAACTAGGTTTCTATTCCATAAATCTTCTAAGATGCCAACGGTAATTTCGTATTGACCTCGCCACACAATAATCCACAAAAGGATTCCTCCGAGAATAACTAAAACAATTTGAGAGGTTTGTGGAAGATATGACCTAAAATAGGAACTCGTGATTCCCCATAGCAGAAGATCTAAAGTTGGCCAATAAAAAGCATCGCTTAGTCTATCCAAGCTATGTCTAAACAAATACATAAATCTTAAAATAATTGCATAGATACGATGCAGTTTCATAATCTTGTTTTATCAGCTATATATAAAAAATAATCTTCAAGAGTTGGCTTCTCAATACTTATTTCATCGTAATAAATTTTTTTACTCGTTAAATCTCGTAAAAATTCAGGGATATTTTTTTCTTTTACATCAACAATTAAGTATCGGCCTTGAATTTTAAATGAGAAATTTTTTTCTTTGCAAAGCTCAATTATGTTTTTGAATCCATCGCTGATTAAGAGTTCTATATGGGACGTCTTAATCGATTTAGCAAGATTTTTTGGTATGTCATCTGCAATAATTTCTCCCTTGTTGATAAATATGACTCTATCGCATACTTCCTCAACCTCGGCCATATTGTGAGAAGTAAGGATAATAGAGACTTTAAATTCTTTCTGTTGGTTTAACAAGAAATCACGGATATAGCGTGCTATATCTGGGTCTAGTGATGCAGTTGGTTCATCTAAAAGCAAAATTTTTGGAAAGTTAAGGAACGCTTTTGCTAAGTTGACTCTAGTAAGCTGTCCTGATGAAAGCTCATGAATTTGTTTGTTTATAAGCTCGCTAAGTCTAAATATTTCTTCAATCTTTCGTAACCTTGATCTTCGATCATTAATTATATATAGGTAAGACATGTAAGTTAAAACTTCTCTAACGGTTAAGTTCCATGGGAAATTAGTATAGCTAGAAGAAAAGTTTACCTGCTCAAGAATCTCTTCGCGATTTTCAGTTAGTTTTTTATCAAAATATTTTATATCGCCCGATGTCGGCGTTAGGACTCCGAGCAGCATTTGAATTGTCGTAGTTTTTCCGGCACCGTTTGGGCCTAAAAGACCAAGAATCTCTCCTTCTTTTAGAGAAAAAGAAATGTTATCAACTGCTGTGAATTCGCCGAATTTTTTGGTGAGATTTTTTACTTCTAAAATTTGATTACTCATTTTGTCGTTGCGAGGAACGAAGTGACGAAGCAATCTTTTTACTTGATTAGATTTATGTGCAAATCATTAAATGACGAATTATCTTTTCTAATAAGCTCAAGCTTCTTTATTCGTGAACCCGCTTTAATTTGTTTTTCTCTTCGTATAGCTTCATATATTGTATCAAATATTTCAAGATATACTAGCTTAGTTACATTATGACTGGGTCATAATTGTCATTTCGAGCTTGCCGAGAAATCTCCTTCAAAGAGATTCCTCGACTCGCTACACTCGCTCGGAATGACAAATGAGTATTTATGTCCCAGTCACAGTTACATTATAGCGTGAAGTAAAACTAGATACCATTTTGTCTTTATGTTCGTACATGCGTCTTATTAGATTATTAGTGACGCCTGTATATAAGACAGTATTTGTAAAATTCGTAGCAATATACACAAAATATTTTCTTGTATACATTTTTATTGTTTCTTTAAGATTGCTTCGCTTCGGAGCTCGCAATGACAAATGGATTAAGATATAATTTCTTTTATTCTCTCAAGCAAATACTCCTTATTATTTTTGGATAAATCTTCATCAACCTCTTCAAAAAGTTTTTGTAAAATTTCGCCAACTTTTGGTCCAGGTTTGATATTTAGCTCTTTCATAATATCGTTTCCATCAACTGAAAGGTCGTTGATAGAAAAAGGCGCTGGCTTTAATTGCTCTTCTATTCTTTTTTTGAAAAGTTTTAGTCTCCAACTTTCGGCAGTTTGAGTTCCTCCTCCTAGCCTATCGCCAATTCTTAAATCCATCATGTCTTTTACGCTCGTAATCCCTACTCTTCGAATAAATCTTCTAACTGCCGCATCTGTTATTTTTTCATCCACAGTAAACATATGCCAGCGTATAAGATTAACTATTTTATCGCGGTCTTTTCTTGAGAATCTTAGTCTATTGCATATTTCACCCACCATGTGCGCTCCTACAATTTCGTGGTTATGAAATATCACAAGGCCCTTTTCATCCTTTTTTTCAACCTTTGGTTTCCCAACATCATGAAGAAGAGTCGCGAATCTAACGATTGGATCAACTGATGGGCAGAATTTTAAAGAAAGGATGTTATGCATGAAGACGTCAGATGTATGGTGTCTGCCGGGACGAACTTGCGAAACCCCAATTCCTTCCAAAAGTTCTGGCAGAATGTATTGTAAAAGAGAAGAGTTTTTTAGAAGCATTATTCCGTCGTATGGATGCTTGCTTGCTAAGATTCTTAATAGCTCAATTCTTACTCTTTCTCCGGAAATTTCTCTGATAAGCTGAGCATCGGAAATAATTTCTTCCCAAGTTTTGTTCTCGATAGTAAAACCGTGTTCGGTTGCAATTCTTATTGCCCGAATAAGCCTTAATGCGTCTTCTTTGAATCTTTGTTTTGGATCTCCAACGGAGCGAATAATTTTGTCTTTAATATCTTGCTGACCGCCAAAAGGATCAACAATAATACTTTTATTGTCATTGCGAGGAACCCGCTGAGCGGGTGACGAAGCAATCCCATCCTTCGGAGATTGCTTTGCTTTGCTCGCAATGACAGAGGCTGTATATTCAATTTTTAGTGCTATGGCGTTGACAGTAAAGTCGCGGCGAGATAGATCTTCTTCGATAGATTTTCCCCACTTAACGATCTTAGGATGTCTTCTATCAAAGTATTCGTGCTCGGTTCTAAACGTTGTAACTTCGACAGTATGCTTTTTTCCAAATAGCTCTACTGGAATGCCAACAGTTCCAAATTTGTTGTCATAAAACCCATTAGGAAAAAGATTTAGTATTTGTTCCGGAGTTGCATTTGTTGTAAAGTCCCAATCTTTAATCTCCTTTTCCATCAAAAGATTTCGGACACAACCACCAACAAAATAAACTTCAAAACCAGCATCTTGGAATTTGTTATAAATTTCTAAAATTTCCTTTGGAATATGTTCAGTCATATCTGTTATAGTATAACAGAAGGGGTTAAGTTCTGAAATGATTTAACTTTAAACGACGGCCGTCGAAAGAAATTAAATGTATGAAGGGGTGGAAAATCATTAGTGAATCGGGAATAAAGAATCAGGAATCAGGCATTAAGGACTTGATAGAAATTTTATTAAGCAATAGAGGGCTAAAGACAAAAAAGGAAATAGAAGAGTTTTTAAATCCTAAATTGGAAAATGTAACAATTAAGAATGTTGGGATCGATAAAAGACAACTTCGGAAAACAATTGGGAGAATTCAAAAATCCATAAAAAATAAAGAGAAAATTGTTGTTTTTGGCGACTATGATGTGGATGGGATTTGCGGATCAGCAATTCTTTGGGAAACTCTTAATGGTTTGGGAGCAAGTGTTATGCCGTATATACCGCATAGGATGGATGAAGGATACGGGCTTTCTATGAAAGCAATTCAAAATTCAGAATTCAGAATTCAGAATATCAAATTGATTATAACAGTAGATAATGGAATTGTTGCAAATGAGGCGGTTAAATATGCTAAAGATCAAGGTATTGATGTTATTATTACCGATCACCATGTTCCATCTAAGAAACTTCCCGATGCTTTTGCTATAGTTCACACGACAAAACTTTGTGGAGCAGGAGTTGCTTGGGTTCTCTCTTCTGTCATTCTGAATTCATTTCAGAATCTCAATATTTTGGAGAACAAGACCCTGAAACAAGTTCAGGGTAACAATAATAAAAATAATCTTTTAGAATTGGTAGCACTTGCTACGATTGCAGATCTTGTTTCTCTTTTGGGAGCAAATAGAATACTTGTTAAGTTTGGACTTGAAGCCCTCCGAAGAACAAAAAGGGTTGGTCTTTTGGAGCTATTAAAAGAAGCAGTATTGGAAAAAGATAAAATTGGAGTTTATGAAATAGGACATATAATTGCGCCAAGATTAAATGCAATGGGGCGATTAGAGTATGCAATGGATAGTTTAAGGTTATTATGTACAAAAAACAGAGACAGAGCAAGAATGTTGGCTCAAACTTTAGGAAGTACAAATAGGGAGCGACAGGCACGGACATTAACTACTGTTAAGCATGCAAAATCAGCAATTCAGAATTCAGAATTCAGAATTCAGAATTTATTGTTTGTTGCACACGAGAGTTATCAACAAGGGGTTATTGGGCTAGTTGCTGGGAAATTGGTAGAAGAATATTATCGACCTACAATTGTAGTTTCAAAAGGAGAGATTTACAGCAAGGCATCAGCTAGATCAATTAACGGTTTTAATATTATTGAATTTATACGAAGTGCATCTGAATATTTAGTGGATGCTGGGGGCCATCCAATGGCTGCTGGTTTTACAGTTGAAACTTCTAAACTTGCTTTAGTTCAGAAAACTCTCGAGAATAAAGCAGAGTCTTTACTTGACGAGGAAAAATTGACAAGAACTCTTAGGATTGACTGTGAGCTAGATTTATCATTAGTAAACAATAAGTTATATGACGCAATTCAAAAACTTGCACCTTTTGGAATGGGGAATCCTGAACCAACGTTTGTTGGTAGAGGCGTTGAGATTCAAGATATAAGAACTGTTGGAAGAGAAGCAAAGCATTTAAAGCTGCAATTAGTGTGTCATCCTGAGGCTTTAGCCAAAGGATCTCATGAGATTCTTCGCTTCGCTCAGAATGACAAGGGAATGATTGATGGGATTGCGTTTGGGATGGGAGAGAAGTATTCTCAATTTCATGTTGGGGATGCGGTTGATATAGCTTATACGGTTGATGAAAATAAGTGGAATGGAAATAAAAAGTTGCAGTTAAAGATAAAGGATTTAAAGCTATCGAGGTCTTGATTTATTTAAACTCTCTTGCCGCCATCTTTCGCCGTCAATAGCTTGTCTCAAATCTTGTATATATTTTTCAGCATCTCCAAATAAGCCCACCTTATTTCTGCCTTCTCTTCTAGCAGCATCTCCTGCTTTCAAGGTTATTCCTGTGGGATCAAGACCTAATTTTAAAGCCTTTACGACTAAATCCCGTGTTCCCTTAGAGGGAGTGAGTCCTCCAAACATTGCCGTATGACGACCGTTTTCTTTATTCATAATTTAGATATTTTAAGGTTATAAGCTGAGTCTCGCTTGACAATTTGCTGACAAATTCCTGACACAACAAAGTGCTTGTCAAGAGAAGAAAACCAATGTATTATGTATCAAGTATTAAGTATTATGTATCAAGTATTGAAAAGGACACTTGTAAGCGAAACGCCAACTCTAAGAAATAAAGAAGTTTTAGTGAAAGGCTGGGTTAGAATACGGAGAGATCATGGAAAGTTGATTTTTCTTGACATTCGCGATAGGTCGGGTTTAATACAGGTGGTTGTCAATCCAAAAGTTTCAAAAAGCGCTTACCAAGTTGCACAAACCATAAGATCAGAATTTGTGGTTGAGATTGTTGGAAGAGTAAATAAAAGACCAAAAGAAGCTGTTAATAAGAATTTGCCAACAGGAGGAGTTGAGGTTGAAGCAACAGGAATCGTTATACTTTCAAAAGCAGAAACTTTGCCTTTTGATATGGGAGGAGAAGATTTAAAGCTTGAATTGCCAACTCTTTTAGATCATAGATCTTTAACTCTGCGTCATCCAAAAATAGCTGCCATATTTAAAGTACAGAATGTTATTGTCGATTCTTTCAGAAGATTTATGCAACAGAATGACTTTTTTGAATTCCAATCGCCACTGATTATTCCAGCTGCTCCAGAGGGAGGAGCAGATGTTTTTGCAGTATCATATTTTGGGCAAAAAGTATACCTTGCGCAAAGTCCCCAGCTTTATAAGCAAATTTTGGTCGGAGCATTCGAGCGCGTGTTTACAGTTACACAGATTTTTCGGGCGGAACCATCCGTTACTACACGACATTTAGCAGAAGTTACAGTTTTGGATGCGGAGATGGGATTTATAGAAAGTTGGAAAGATGTAGAAAAAATGGCGGCAGAAACAATTATGTTTATACTAAAGGATATTCAAGAAAAATGCGCACAAGAACTTAAAATGTACAAAGTGGAGAATCCAAAAGTAAAAGATGAAATCCCATCCCTAAAACTTAGAGAAGCGCAGGAAATTATTTTCAAGCGGACAGGGAGAGATAATAGGAGGGAAAAAGATTTATCTCCAGATGATGAGCGAGAAATTTGCAAATGGTCGCTTGAGGAAAAAGAATCAGATCTAGTTTTTGTTTCGCATTATCCAACTAAATCAAGGCCATTTTATACGTACCCAGACGATGAGGATCCTAAGTTTAATCAAGGCTTTGATTTGTTGGGTAGAGGGTCTGAGTGGTTGACTGGGGGCAGAAGAATTAATGACTACAAAACACTGATTAATCACGCCATCGAATGGGGGATAGATCCAAAGAAAATAAAACTATATTTAGATTCATTTAAATATGGTATGCCGAGAGAGGGAGGATTCTCTTTTGGGACGGAGAGAATTACAATGCAAACGTTAGGACTTGCAAATATTCGGGAAGCAAGTCTTTTTCCACGAGACATGGAGCGGGTCGATGAAAGATTTTCAAAAATTGATCAAAAAAGCAAAAAGACTTCTACATAAGCCGGTGGAAGCAAAAGGCATACTTCAACACGCAGTACTACCGATTTATGCTATTGTTTTATTTGTAATTCTTGTTATAGATATTAGTGTACAGCAATATAATTACTCTAATAAAATAATTCCATCGCCAATTTACCCTGAGGTTTCGTATTATCCAATTCTAACGGAGAGTTTAAAACCAAATATTTCTGCAAAAGCAGCAATTGTTATGGATAATGACTCGAAAGTTATATTATTTGCTAAAAATCCAAAATTGTTGTTTTCTATGGCGTCCACTACAAAAATAATGACAGCATTAGTTGCTATGGATTACTATAGTTTGGACGACGTATTAACTGTAAAAACAACAGGAGCCGGCGGAATAACAATAGGTCTTAAAAAAGGACAAAGAATATTATTTAAAGACTTATTGCATGCAATGCTTCTGCCTTCAAGCAATGACGCAGCTTTAACTTTGGCTCAAAATTATAGTGGCGGCGAAAAAGCATTTATAAATAAAATGAACGAATATGCGAGACTTTTACACCTTTTTAATACTAGCTTTGCTGATCCTGCCGGTTTACTAGATGGAGAGGATTATACAACGCCTCTAGATCTAGCAAGACTGGCATCAATTGCTTTAAAAAACAAAATGTTTGCTCAAATAGTTGCTACAAAACATAAAATAATTTCTGACGTTGACGGATTTAATTATTCCATTTTTAATTTAAATAAGTTGTTGGGAATAGATGGAATAAATGGAGTAAAAACTGGATTTACAGATGAAGCAGGAGAAGTTTTGGTTACATCAAAAAAGACTCGTGATGGACATATGCTTATTGCTGTTGTTATGAACAGTGAAGATAGATTTTTGGATACAAAAATACTGTTAAATTATGTTTCGGGAAATATTAAGTATTTAGACACACACAATTTTTAATTTCTTGTAACTTCAATGGGAATTATCTCCCATCTTCATTTACCCATTCCTCTTTAACCGCAGAAATATATGCAAAAAAATCGTTATCTCCTTCAAAAATAATTATTGGCATTAGATATTTTTGCTCTTCTTTTCCTAAATAGTAGGCAAGAGCCATATTTTTTATAGCAACATTTATGTCTTTTCCAGCAAAGGAAGAAATATATGCTTTTCCCTGTTTTAATTCCAAAAAAGCGTTGGATGCAGACTTAATTGGATATGTGGCAGATTCATTTGATATATTTTTGTAAGAATATAAAGCCTCAACAACTTGAGGGTTATCCTGTCCTCCAGAAATTAGTAAATTAATGGTTGATGATATAGGCTTAGGATAATATATGGGCAGTTTATCTATGTTGTTCTGAAAAAAATCAACCCTTATTATTTGTGCTTTAGAAATACTGGTTGAAGGTATAATTGTATAGTTTTTAATTGTATGATAGCTCGTTTTTGTTTTTGTAGTGTTAATGTCGTTTGGAAAAGACGACAGACTCTCAAGGAACGTTTTGGCAATATTTATAGCCTCACTCTCGTTTGGAAGATTTATGCCTGATTGAATTGTTGGATCTGTAACAAATGACGAAGAGAATGTAAAATCAGAAGATAGGATATTAAATGCTATTTTTCTAAGTAGTGTAGTTCTGTCTATCCACTGATAAGTGTTTTCCGAAATAAGAGACTTTTGAGTGCCAAAACCAAGCTTAGAAACTTTGTCTTGAGCCTTTTCTAGAGAAAGAAAATCTGCTCTGTTGGGAGTAATTTTGTATATTTTTGCCCTATCTGGAAATATAGGGAGAGTCCCAGAAATTGTGTCGAGTGTATACTTTAATACTTTATCGGTTGCATTTGTTGGAAATTTAAGCGCTTCAAGTTTGCCAAAAGACACAGTTGGCGGAGGGGGTGGGGTTGGATAAAATTTTTCCTTAATTACAGGCCCAATTTTTGCAACTATAAAAACAATAAGCAGTGTTGATATTATGATAGAGCCCCATTTAATTATAAATTTTGTTTCTGAGGTAACTTTACTTAGAGTTGCCATAACTTAAATACTAATTTGTCATTCCGAGCGAGCCAAGTCTGACTTGGCGAGTCGAGGAATCTCTTTGCAGGGGATTTCTCGACAAGCTCGAAATGACAATTATTCCCAATCATACCTTGAGTATAGGGAAAAGTTGAGGTACAATGCAAGTATGATTAGAGTAAGAATAGCGCCAAGTCCAACAGGCATTCCTCATATTGGCAATACAAGAACTGCACTTTTTAATTATTTGTTTGCTAGACGCAATAAGGGTAAATTTATTTTGCGTATAGAAGATACCGATCAAAAAAGGGTCGTTCCTGGTGCAGAAGAGGCAATTTATGAAATTCTTGAATGGTTGGGATTACATGTTGATGCGAAATTTAAACAATCAGAAAGGCTAGATCTCTACAAAGAAGCCTCACAGATTTTGCTTAGACAAAAAAATGCGCGAATGGAGGAAGGTGCAGTTCGATTCATTGTTCCAAAGGGACGGGTTATCGAGTGGGTAGACATGGTTGGCAATAAGAATATTTCATTCAAAAGTGACGATATCGAAGATTTTATTGTTCTTAAATCCGATGGTTATCCAACGTACCATTTAGCAAATATAGTTGATGATCATTTAATGGAGATATCTCATGTTATACGAGGGGACGAATGGATTTCTTCAACCCCCAAACATATTTTGCTTTATGAATCTTTAGGCTGGGATCAGCCTATATTTGCCCACCTTCCTGTTATTTTAGGTCCAGATAAAACTAAATTATCTAAACGACACGGTGCCAAATCGGTTCTTGATTATAGAAATGAAGGAATTCTTAAAGAAGCGCTTTTAAATTTTATGGCTTTTTTGGGCTGGGCGACTAAGGGAGACAAAGAAATATTGTCAATTGCTGAGATTATAGCTCTTTTTGACTTGAAAGATGTAAATACAAATCCTCCAATTTTTAATATCGATAAACTTTTGTGGTTTAATGGCCATTATATTCGAACAATGCCTGTTCACAAATTAGTATCAAGCATTAAGCATCAGGTATTAAACATGAGGGATAAAGATAATGAATTGATTAAAAAAATTGTTCCTTTAGCTCAAACACGCATGAAAACGTTGAAAGATTTTGTTCAACTCGCAGCACATTTTTTTGAAGAGCCAAAGACAGAGTTAAGTCAGAAAGAGAAAATGATTGCAGACCAACTTACAAAGCGTTTTTCAACAATGGAACAATGGAACAATGGAACAATTCTTGTAGCAATAAAAAATGTTATGGCAAGCGAGAATGTACGAATGCCAATTATTTACAAAATAATCACTGGTCAAGATAGGGGTTTACCACTGCCCGAGTCAATTGAGATTTTAGGAAAAGAGAAAACTTTAGAAAGACTTAAAAGATTAATATCATGATTTATTTTGCAAAAGCAGTTTCTATCATTTTTCATCCTGCTATACTTATTTTGTTTCTTCCTTTTTTAGTAGTTTATAGACAGACAGAAAGTAGTTTTTACGCTTTAAAATGGCAGATTTTTTCTGCGCTTTTTGTCTTTTTAGCTGGACTTTTGGTTTTTTTAGGTGAAGCCGCAGGAGTTTTTTCGGATTCAGATTTAACAAAAAGAAATGAGAGAAATAAATTTTACACAATGGTTATTATTTTATTGGCTTTATATATTGTTGCTGTTGTGTTTTTTAAAGGAATATTTTCGCCGCTTGTTATTATTTCTTTCGGAATCCTTTTTGGGGTAGTGCTTTTTACTATCGCAAACCATCTTATTAAAATTAGCATTCACTCTGGCGCGGTTTGTGCTTTTGTAATAAGTTTAGGTATTCTTTATGGAATAAACATTTTTTTTGCTGTAGTATGGATTGTGCCCCTTACGATATGGGCAAGAATAATGCTAAAAAGACATACCATTTATGAGGCTATTTCGGGAGGTACTCTTGGTGGAATTATTACAATTGTTACTTATTTAATAGGTAAAAATTTTTTATAAAGATATGATTAATCACAAAACATTGCTTAAGTCCTTTATATATTCTTTTGAAGGCGTATTTCACGCAATTCGTTACAACCAAAACATGAGAATCCATATTATAGCTGCAATACTTGTTATTATAGCAAGTTTAATACTTAAGGTTACTCCGTTTGAAATGGGAATTCTTGGAATTATGATTTTACTTGTTATAATGGCAGAAATGATAAATACAGCAATTGAAGAGATGGTTGATCTTATTGTTACCGAGCATAAGCGGCAAGCAAAGATTGCCAAAGATGTTGCATCGGGCATGGTTTTGGTGGCAGCGATGGGATCAGTTATAGTTGGCATCCTTATATTTACTCCATATATATTAAAGATATTTAGATAGTTTATTTCGATCGAATATGCTCTCGAACAATAAAAAAAGAGGTAAACATTACTATTATCGCCCCAAGTATCTGAACAAAGCTTAGGCTTTCTTTAAGAAGAAGGTAGGCAACTGGAGCGCCAAGAATTGGGCCAATGTATCTTAATGCCGATACTATCCATCCTTTTACAGTTTTTAAAGATGTATACCATAGAGTTAAGCCAATTACATTAAATAAAATTACATATACTAGAAGATAAACCCACCCTAATGGATTAACAAGTTTGTTTACAGAGGAAAACGCCATCAGTGGCAATAAGATTAAGCCTGCTATTCCCATAGAAATAGCATTGCTGTAGATTGGTCCAATATTTTCTGCCAAACGTTTCCCAAAACTATAAGAAGAAGCAAATAATGCCATGGAAACAATAATAAATAAATCGCCAATTTGAGCTCTATTTACAATACTTAAATTTCCTCCAGTCGATAGAATAATTGCTCCAACTAAGTGCACTAGTAATAAGAAAAGATGCTTTGGCTTAACCTTTTCTTTATAGACAATCCAAGCAAGAATTAAAACAAAATAAGGTTCAATCTTTGTAAGAAAAATTGCTTTTACTGCTTGAGTTTGGCTAAGCCCAAAAGTCAAAAATATCTCTCCAAGCAAACCTCTAAATAATACTACTAGTAAAAGATCTTTTCTGTTTGCTTTAAGTTTTTGAACAGTAATTTTCTCCTGAAATAATTTGGCAAGAAAGAATAGAATAGTGCTTCCGATTATTCCTCCAAGAACAATTACAACAAGAGGCGACAAAGCTTTGGCAGCACCAGTTTTAAAAATGGTTGCAACGCTTGAGAAAAATGGAGAAAGAATAGCAAAAAGAATTCCGTAATGTTTATTCATTCAGTTCTTTATTATAGCAGCATGGAAAGAAGCATAAAAATTCTAGTGCATTCCTTAGACAACTTTTTTATGCGATCGCATAAAAAAGTTGTCACAAGAATTGTAGTTAATTGGCATATTTGATAGAATTAAAACCTATTGCCGGATCATCTAATGGTAGTCAGATCATTTTTATGATAAAATTACAGCGTGAATCATGATAGTCTTAATTCTTTAAGATCAAAGAAGATATCAGAAACATTTAGGAAGAGGAAAATTGACAATTTTAAAAAGTGGCGTGAAGAAATGAAAAGGACAGGCAGAACGCCTAGATACCTATCATTTATTAGATCAAAAGATTTAGCTGAATATATTGGTGTCGTACTTGGAGACGGCAATATTAGTAGCTTTCCAAGAACTGAAAGGCTCATAATAGTTGGTAATCTTAATAATGCTGGTTTTATTCGACAGTATAGTTTATTGACTGAAAAAATTTTTGGAAAAATTCCAACAGCTACAAAGATATCAGGCAGTAACGCTATTAGAATAAGTATTTATCAAAAATTCATATCGAAAAGGTTAAACATTCCATCAGGAGATAGGGCAAAATATATTTTTAAAATTCCTGCATGGATATTAGGCAATAAGAATTATATAGTTAGTCTTTTGAAAGGTTTATTTGAAGCGGAAGGGTCCTTGTCTATCCATAAAAAAACATGCACGTATAACTTTCAGTTCAAGAATAGTAATCAAAGTTTACTAAAGACAGTTGCAGATAGCTTAATATATTTAGGGTTTCACCCTGAAATAAGAACAAACTGCACTAGATTAAGAAGAAAAAAAGAAGTAGAATCCTTTAAGTACTTAATTAAATTCAGAGAATATCGATCATCCATCTAATTAAGATTGCCGAGTCGTCTAATGGTAGGACACGACCCTCTGGAGGTCGCTATTGGGGTTCGAATCCCTGCTCGGCAGCCAGTAAAGAGAGGAAAGCCGTTGAGAGGTAGCGCTTTCCGCGCCCACCTCCGCGGAAAGCGCGTCAAATCCGCCTTTTTTGAAACTTGCGGACAGCCGCCGGAAAAAGAAGGAAGAAAAAACGCAAAAATTTTAAATAACTTTCTATTAACTCAAATGGCCGCTCTGGTTGTACTCAACTCGGATTGCTCCAAATTGTCCAAAGCGGCCATTAAAAAAGCAATCCGAACAAGTTGAGTACAACTACAATATACAAAATTGTTGAAACAAAAACAACACCAACACTTGCACAAATTTAGAAAAATTGATAAAATACAAGCATATGACGCAAGCTGATGAATTAACAAATAAGTTTGTAGCTGTACTCAACAAGAAAATTCCTGTTGGCGTTTTAATGAATGCGTTGGGGCATATGTCAGCCGGTCTTTCAGCTATCTTTCCTAATTTGGCTGAAATGCGATTTGATTCTTACTTCGACCAAAATGGCGGCGAGCATAAAAGTATATCCGATCACCCATTTATTATCCTTTCCGCGGATAATTCAAACCAAATTAGAGTACTCAGGAAAGAGCTAATTTCAACAAACATTCATTTTGTTGATTTTACAAACACAATGACTGTTGGAACATATGCGGAACAAAAAGAAAGAACAAAAAATACCCCTGAGGAACAACTGGAGTATTACGGTATTTGTATGTTTGGTAACATAGCAACACTTAACCAGCTCAATCGAAAATTTTCTCTTTGGAAATAATTTATGAAAAATATTGCAAAAGACATCTTTCGCCAAAGACTTCTGATGGAAGGGTATTATGAAATTCCTGTAGACGAGTCCGTAATAGAAAAATATTTTATAGAAATTTGTAGCCATCTCAATTTAAGAATGTATGGAAAACCGATAATTTTTTCTCCTGGTGGCGAAGGGAAAAAAGAAAATCAAGGCTATGATGCTTTTGTGCCACTCATTGATTCAGGAATTTCAGTTTATGTATGGACGAACAAAAAATTTGTTTCCATTATTCTTTACACCTGCAAAGGTTTTAACTCCGATGAGGCGATGGCATTTACGAAGAACTTTTTCAAAGTTAAAGAATTAGTTTCGGAAGAATTTTAATATGAACAAATGGTTTGTAACATGGAATAGACCGAATTATTTCGAATGGGCAAAAGCTAATAAGAATGGGTATAGGTTATTAGTAATACATCCAGAGAGTGATGGAAGATATTTAGCTGTGGATGCTCAATTGGAGATGCTTCCGCAAGGGTTGCCAAAGTTTACTGTTACCGAGCAGAAATACATAGGTGATCTGAAATCTGCTAAACAACAGGTTGCTGAGTGGCAAAATAAATAAGCGATTGCGGAGCAATCGCAAAATCGCGCGCGCAAAAAATAGCGGAGGCGCGGCGGGTGGGGGCGCCGCGCCGGCCTGTCCGCCGAAGCCTCGGCGAAGGCGGGAGCAAGCGAGCCGAGCGGAGCGAGGCGACCTAACACATTGAGGTTCGACATTTTTTGTAAACCGCCAGCCAGTCTGGAAGGGTGTGTGAAGCTATATCACATCCGATGCGATGTGTGGTAATACTTATAAAAGATTAATGGTAAGATAAGTATGGGATGATAACAAAAAGAGTTTCCCTGCTTTTTCTTAGTGGGGTTTTGCTTATTGGTATAGGGTTTTTTATTGGAAGGTTGTCGAAAGAAAACCCAATAATAGAGAGTTATTCTTTGTCAGAAAGGATAATATCAAGGACGGCTTCAATTTTGGGAGAACGGAGCGTAGCAGAAGTTAAGATTACTAAAATTTTTGATGGAGATACTGTTGAGACAGAAACTGGGGAAAAGATTCGTTATCTTGGTATTAACGCACCGGAGAAAGGCGAACCCTTTTTCGAAGAGGCAACAAAATTTAACGAAAGTTTGGTATTGAGAAAGAACGTGGTTTTGGAGCTTGACGCTGAGAAAAACGACAGATACAGAAGAACGATTGCGTATGTTTTTGTTTCGGATAAGTTGGTGAATCTTGAGATGGTCAAAAGCGGTTGGGCAGTATTACAAACTATTCCACCCAATGTAAGATATCAGGATAAACTTGTTGCGGCTCAGAACGAATCAAAAGAGAAATGTTTAGGGCTTTGGGCTGGTTTATGTAAAGATGGGGTAAAGATTTCAAATGATTCGTCAAGCTGCGTAAAAATATCATCAATTTACGCGGATGCGTCTGGGAATGATAACGAGAATAAAAACGGAGAGTGGATAGAAATAACAAGCTCATGTTTGGAATCCGTGTCGTTAAACGGTTGGCTCTTAAAAGACAGTTCGGCTTCAAATAGGTATCGGTTTAAAGACTTTAGTTTGGATAGGGGTCAAAGCGTTATTATTTATTCGGGATGTAGTCAGGATTCAGAAGACAGACTATATTGGCAATGCCCTGAGGGAAAATATGCAATCTGGAATAATTCAGGAGACCATGCGTTTTTATACAACGATAAAGGAAAACTGTCAGCAGATTATCAATACTGATTCAGAAACTAAAACCAGCGTTTTAATCTAAATACAAAAAGCATACCGCCACCTATAATAAACATAATGGTTAATAGAATAACAAACGAGGAATTACCTTGCGCATAAGGCAACCCTTGGATGTTCATTCCGTAAATGCTTGCAACTAAATTGAGAGGAAGTACAATTGCGGAAAAGATTGTTAAAACTTTAATAATTTGGTTTGTTTTAGATGCTATAAGCCAATCATTGCTTTGTGCTATTCCTTCAATAAGCTCTCGGCTATCCTCAAGCCGGTGCCCTATTTTCATTAAATGGTCAAGGATATTACTCCAGTAAGGCAACATATCACCATTTAGAGTCTTGTGTTTTCCTTCTTCAAGCTGTTTAAAAAGAGGCATGCTTGGCTTTATCATAGTTTGAAGGAAAACGATATTTCGTCTTGTAACAGAAATTTCCTCAAGAGCTGTTTGAGATTTTTTGTTTTCTATTTCCTGATCAATTTTTTCAATCATGACAATAAGCTCATTTATTACTGGAAAACATGAATCTACCAACGCGTCAATTATTTTATATGCAAGAAACACAGCGCCCTGACCCATAAACTTGTTTCTATTGCCTAATGTTTTTTGGCATAAAGAAAAAATTTCGTTAATAGGAGACAGAACTCCTTCGTGTAGGACAACTAAGTATTCTTTTCCAATAAATAAGTTAACATGGGACGTAATAATTCTTCTTTTTTCAGGTAGAGAGAATTGGAAAATAGGGATAGAAGAGAGGGTTGCATGGGAAATATTTAGCAGGCGTGATAGTGTAGTTCTGTCTGCTTTTTCTTGGCCGTTTGAATTTACATGATTGCCGTTTTGTTTAAAGAAAGGAAAATCTAACACAACAAGGCTGTAATCTTTGAACGTTTCAATCTTTGGTATTTGTGTTCTGTGGGTATAGTCTTCAAGATCAAGAGGGTTAAAGCCGAAATTTCTTTTGAGATCTTTAATTTCTAGCTCATGTGGATTAGTTACATTAACAAATGATAACCCGTTAAAACTAACCGTTTGAATGTTCACATATTGTATTGTAGCCAACAGAATTTATTTGTCAAGTCCAGGCAAATATTGGGGGTTGACCTAAGGAGTGTAGAATGGTTTAATGAGAATTAAAGAGACTCTTGACAATTAGCAGATGATATGGTAGGTTGCCAATAGTAGTTCGACAAGCTCACTATTAAAATTATGGAAAAACTTGTTCCACTAATACCAATTCGAGACGGAGTTATTTTCCCAAACACTGATTCTGTTTTAACTTTTGGTAGACCAAAAAGTTTAGCAGCACTTGAATCCTCTTTTAATAACGAAAGAATTATCTGTTTTGTTCTTCAGAAAAATTCAAAGCTAAATGATCCTACTCCCACAGATCTTTATAATGTCGGTACTCTTTCTCGAATTGAGCGCATGATTAAAACCGATAGAGAGATAAACGCTCATGTAAGGGGAATTTCTAGAGTTAAGGTTTTGACAATTGAAGAACACGATTCTTTTCTTTTGGCAAAAGTTATAGAAATGCCCGATATAGTAGATAATGATCCAGAAATTAAGGCTCTTTGTAACCATCTGACAAATGAGTTTAGGCGCGCAATGAATTATGGAAAATCAGTAGACTTTTTGGTGTTTATGAACATCATGTCCGAGAGCTCCCCTTCGGAGTTGTCAAATCTTATAGGTTCGGTTCTAGATATAAAGCCAGGAGAACGCCAACTTCTTTTAGAGACAAGCAATGTAAAAGAAAGGCTTGAGAAAATTACAGAACTTCTGGCGAAGGAGCTAAAGGTTTTAGAGCTTGAAAGACGAATTGCCTCAAAAACTCAAGAAAGATTTGAGAAAGGGGCGCGAGAAGCAATGCTTAGAGAAAGGCTTAAAACTATAGAGAGAGAGCTTGGGGAAAATGAAGAAGATGGCGAAATTCGAGAGTTAATGGATAAAATAAAGAAGGCTGGGATGCCAGAAGAGGTTGAGGAGAAAACAAAAAAAGAAGTGAAAAAACTTTCTCAAATGACCCAATTTAATCCAGAGGCTGGTTATATTAGGAATTACTTAGATTGGTTGGTAAGTCTTCCATGGAGCAGGGAAAGTAAGAACAATATAGACATAAAAGTAGCCCAAAAAATTCTTGATGAGGACCATTTTGGTTTAAAAAAAGTCAAGGAGCGTATTGTTGAGTATTTAGCAGTCCATAAATTAGCAGGCAAAATGAAAGGGCCAATTCTTTGCTTTGTTGGACCTCCCGGAGTTGGAAAGACGTCAATTGGTAAGTCAATTGCTCGTTCGCTTGGAAGAAAATTTGTTAAGGTTTCCCTTGGAGGAATTAGAGACGAGGCAGAAATTAGAGGACATAGGCGTACTTATGTGGGCGCATTGCCTGGACGCATAATTCAAGGAATAAAAAATGCGGATACAAAAAATCCAGTGTTTATGTTGGATGAGATAGATAAAGTTGGTACAGATTTTAGAGGCGACCCATCCTCGGCTCTTCTTGAGGCATTGGATCCAGAACAAAATAACCAATTTTCCGATCACTATCTTGAGGTTGCATTTGATTTGTCGGATGTAATGTTTGTAACAACTGCAAATATACTAGATACTATTCCACCAGCACTTCGCGATAGGCTGGAGGTTATTCACTTTGCTGGATACACAGAGGATGAGAAATTTAAGATAGCGCGTGAATTCTTGGTTAAAAAGCAAATGGAAAATCATGGATTGAATCAAGACTTAGTTGAGATAACCGATGATGGTCTTCATTTTGTGATACAACATTATACAAGAGAGGCTGGGGTTAGAAGTCTTGAGCGTCAAATAGCAGCAATATTTAGAAAAGTTGCCAAGATGATAGCTGAAGGGAATAATAAAAAAGTAATAATTTCCCCAAAAAATGTTCCTAAGTTTTTGGGACCCATTAAAATTAGCTCAACAATCCTTGAGAAAAAAGATGAGATTGGAATGGCAACGGGTCTTGCTTGGACAGAGGCAGGGGGAGACATTTTGTTTATCGAAGTTGCTCTTATGCCAGGAAAAGGCCAACTTATTCTTACTGGTCAGTTAGGCGAGGTTATGAAAGAGTCATGTACAGCAGCAATGTCTTATATTAGAGCTAAAGCTCATCAACTGGGACTTTCTGAAAAATTCTATCAAAAGATTGATGTGCATATTCATGTTCCAGAGGGCGCTGTTCCTAAAGACGGTCCATCCGCTGGAATTGCAATTACAACAGCAATTGTATCGGCTCTTACAAAGATTCCAGTAAAAAGAATTGTTGGAATGACAGGGGAAATAACATTAAGAGGTCGAGTTTTAGAAATTGGCGGGCTAAAAGAGAAAGTTATTGCAGCTCATAGATCTAAGCTTAAAACAATTATTGTGCCAAAAGAGAACAAAAAAGACCTAGAAGATATACCAAAAGAAGTTTTGGAAGACCTAAGGTTTATGTTTGTTTCGCACATGGATGAGGTTTTAGACATTGCACTTTCTAAGCAATTAAAAAAGCGCGAGACAGAAATAATTACTGCGCACCATCCACTTCTCCACGCGCCCTCTCCTTACCCTATTGACTAAGGCAAGAGTTATATAGTAGCATAAATACTGCTTTTTAATACAAACACATTATAATGTTGTAAAGTAGAGCTATGCAAAGGGGAAAAGAGACAGATTATCGATCCGTAGAACCGCCAAAAGAGAACATGATGCTTGGGGGGAAAGTTGCATCTGTCTTTCCAGGACAAGGATCGCAATTTGTAGGTATGGGTTTTGAGTTGTATCAAAACTCAAGATCAGCAAGAGACGTATTTGACGAGGTGGATCAGGCTTTGAGATTTAAGCTCTCAAGACTGATTTTTGAAGGATCAGACAAGGATCTTACAGATACAATTAACTCTCAGCCGGCGATAACGGCTGTTAGCATAGCAAGCGTTAAAGCATTAGAAGAAACTTTAGGAAATAAAATACCACAATCTGAAGTGGTGGCTGGTCATAGCTTGGGATTCTATACATCTCTGGTTGTGGCAGGCGTTATACCTCTTAGCGATGGAGTGAGGTTAGTAAGAGAACGGGGTAGGTTGATGAAGGAGGAGTCAGCAAAACGGCCAGGAGGAATGGTTGCTATAATTGGACTCGATCAATTGACGTTGGAAGAAATATGCCAAGAGGTAGGGGCTGAGATTTCAAATATTAATTCTCTTAATCAGTTAATAATCAGTGGGGATAGAATTGCTCTTGCACGAGCAACGGATCTTGCGTCTGCCAGAGGAGCAAGAAAAGCTGTTTCTTTGGCTGTGAGCGGAGCTTTTCATTCTTCTCTAATGGGGGGAGCAAGAGACGAATTAGCTAGAATAATTAATGCGATGGAATTTAATGACCCAAAAATTCCAATAGTGGGGAATTCGAATGCAAAATTCTTAACTACAGCACAGGAAGTTAAAGAAGAATTAATAGATGGATTGTGCAATTGTGTTCAATGGCATAAGTCGGTACTCAATATGGTTAACTTTGGTGTATCCCACTTTATTGAATTTGGGCCGGGCAGGGTGCTTAGCGGTTTGATTAGGCAAATAGACGAAAGTGTTCAAGCTTTTAGTATTAATTCTCCAGGTTCTATTCAAAAGCTAGCAAACGCAATGGCGCCCTAAGAAGTAATTCCTGTTCTAATTAGTCGCTTATTTTAGTAGACCTATACGAAAAAATTCGAACCTCTTTCATATTAAAAAGGTAGTCGCTCTCTTCGTTCGCTCCTTCTATTTTATATTGCTCGGCCTTCGGCCTCGCTCTTTTGTATTTTTTGCGATTGGACCGACGACTATGTGCGCGATTTTTTTTGGAACTCCAAAATGGATTATATCAGGTTTTTCTTTAATCCGTTTCAACCCACCCACCCGATTATGGTGGCGGCGACCCCGCCTTTGGGCGCTAGGTCCCGCTTGGGCGGGACTCGCCAATGTTTTTACTTTTCTAAAATCCTATACAGTCTCTTCCCAACTCCAGACCAATTTAGTATCGTTGCGCCGTCGGCGGGGTACTTCCGCTTTTCGCCCCCGCCGCTGTTATTTTACCCCTTCCTGTTCATGAAGCATCGTCCCGCCCTTGGCGGGACTTGTGGTAGCTCGGTTGGCTCACCCGCCTGTTTTCTAAAACCATAGTATGATTTCGGCGGGTTCGCGTTGGTCGGGCTACCTATCCAAAACATATCTTACGTTAAAGTTTTTCTGACGGTAGCCCTCCCTTTAGCAAAGATTCCATGATGGGGCGGGGTCGGCGGACGCCGCCAAAACTAATCGGCCAGAATGGTGGAAATTGGCCGTCCGTCTTTAATATTTCCCATGAAAGTGCTAGAATTCAAAGTAAACAAGATATGGGAAAAGTTATTTCAAAAATAGATGCCATAAAGTTGTCAGGTCTTGACGATAAAACATTTGATAACTATTTTAAAAATGCAGGTGAATTTGCTTGTCTTCCAAGAGAGGGAAAGACACGATTTCTTTTTGACGAAGACAAATTAAAAAGATGGAAGGAAGATTACGAATGGAGGACTGTAGAGCTTGATTTTCAAGATTATGCTCTTTGCTTGGACTTTGCGCTAGCACAGCATTTTCGAGGGTATGTTTTATCTGATTGGGGTACTGGCCGCCAAAGAGAGTTTGGGCAGAAAATAACAAACTGGATAAAGGGTCAGCTGGGCGAAGTTGCTGTTAAGAAGTTTTTTAAAAAAGAGTTTGGAGTTGAAATAGAACTTGATTTTGATATCTATTCAAAAATTGTTCCGCAGGATATTATTGGAGTCTTTGAAAATGGGAAAATGAGGAAACCTAAAACAGGAGTTGGCATAAAATCATCAAAGCCAAAAAGCGCATTTCTAGTGTTGGGATCAAACGAAATAAAACTTCCTGAAAGGAGATCGGATATTTATGTCTATTGCAGACCAGATATTCCAGACGACCATCTGCTTAGATTAACAAAAGATCTGATAGTAAAAGCAGTAAAAGATAAGCCCCATTTCTCAAGGTATAAAGATCAGTTGCCTGATTTTACAAATATTCCTTGTGAAATAGTCGGGTGGTGTAGGCCAGCAGAGTTAGAAGAGGTTTCAGGAATACCTGGACAAGAATTCGATAATGGAACAAGATTTGTCAAAAAGTCCGGTTTACTCCATCGAAACAAGGACGAATGGAAAAAGCTTATACGAATGCTGTAGCTTGAGGAAAGTTAAATATCTCAATTTGCCTAATTTGGCGGTTTAATACGTTTCCATTTGTGAGTTTTGCAGGAATCCATTCGTATTTAACTCCGGCAAATGTTTTTAGCACGGCTTCAACTATACCTTTAGCGGCTTTAGGAGATACAGCCATTCCTATTTGTTTCCTAACACTTTCTTTTGATCCCTCAAAAACAAAAGTGTCAGGGAAAGTCTGTATCCTAGCTCTTTCTCTATTTGTTAATGCTCTGTTTTCTTTCCAATGGTAGCCATGAGTGCCGCCCCCGCCGCTGCCAGTTAATGTATAGGACGGTTTGTCTGGATGAAGCCTTTTATATATCTGGCTCATTCTAGCTCCTTTGACATTTAGTCTTAAATGTTCAGGCAATCCTTCGAACCAGACATTCTCACCGGGCGGGATATACTTTAGTCTTTCAACAACCATTTTACCTTGAGCCGTAATTTCATTATTCGAAGCGTCTTGCGGAATAGGAGGATTGTCTATAGCTTCTCTTGCAGAAACATATCTGCCAGCAGTTGTAGGAATTGGTACTTTAAACTCTAATCCAAGATCTTTTCTAATTCCTATAATTACAACTCTATGGCGGGCTTGCGGAACCCCGTACTCTTCAAATTTATATAGGTGGGGAGTTAGCCTATATCCTTTACCGGCATTTTCTAAATCTTTAAGAATTTTATTAAAAGCTCCGCCGCTGTTGGCGCTTTGCAGACCGCTTACATTTTCGGCAATGAACCATTTTGGATTGTGAATATTTATTGCTTTTACGCCGTAAGTATAAAGAGGACCGTATTTTCCGTTAAAGCCTTTTTGTTCTCCCACTATGCTGAAATCATTGCATGGAAATCCAAAAGCCAAAACATCAAAGGATGGCACTTTTTTGAAATCAATTGTTTCTACAGGAGCGCAGACGACATTTTTTAAATTTCCTCCGTGAATATTTCTTGCGTAAGTTCTGCAGGTGTCTTCATCGATATCATTAGCCCAGACAGGCATCATTTTGTATAAATTGTTGTTAGAGTCTTTTACAGCGGCAAGCATTGCTCCCAGAGATAGTCCCCCTGGTCCGCAAAATAACTCGGCAAGTTTAAATATCTTTGTATTTTTCATAGGCAGTTCTTAATATAAGATAACATCGTTTTGCATTATTTGCTATTTCATGCTCCCAAAATCTTAATACTTTAATATTTCCATTTTTTAGTTCTAGATTTATCTTTTTGTCTCTGCTGACATTATTTTTAATTTTTCTGTCCCAATAATCATTTTGCGATTTAGGTCTGATAAAATCAATGGGACATTTGTGCCAGAAACAGCCGTCAATAAATACAGCTAATTTTTGTTTCGGAAAATAAATATCCGGTTTTCCTGTAATTTTTGATTTTATCCTATATCCTTTTAACCCTTTTTTCCATATAAATTTTCTAAATTTTAGCTCAACTAGAGTGTTTGAGCTTTTTATCCGAGACATATTATATTTTCTCTGCTTCGGCGTATGGGTATCCATGCCGAAATTATAGACAAAAAGCTTATTAAAAACTAGTTCTTTCTTAGCAAATCTATAAATTTACCCTGTATTACGAATTGTTTTCCAATTTTGGGTTGATAAGCTGGATCATCACTTTCTGGTAAAAGCATAACGTAATCCTGTAGTCGTTTAAATCTTTTTAGCGTTGCTGTTTCGTCATCTGGGTCAAAAGCGACTACGATATCTCCATTGTTAGCACTATTTTGCGATGCGATTATAGCTAAATCGCCTGGATTTATTCCCGCTTTTAGCATACTTGTTCCTTTGACTCGAAGTATGAAGACATCTCTTTGGCCTTTTGCTAAGAGTAGGGGAATCTTTTTATAACCTTCAATACTCTGTTCAGCTAAAGAACCATATCCAGCCCTTATCTCGCCAAGAATAGGAACATTAATCATAGTTTCTTTATTAATCTTTGTGGGCTTACGTAGTATTTTAATTGCCCGGCGAGAATTTTTTTCACGCTGAATATAGCCTAGTCTCTGCAGTTTATCTAATTGCAAAACAATTCCGCGCGTGGACTTATTCCCAATGATGGTCTTGAGCTCTGTTATTGAAGGGGAATAGCCATTTTTATTTTGGAATTGAATAATAGTTTGTAAAACTTTTTCTGTTTTTGAAAGTAAATACTGCATAATAAGTGGTTATTATTTACCACCTTGCAAATAGTACCACTATCTGTAATAATATGTCAATAAGCAAAATAAAGGCAGGTGAATAAAAGATGGTTTACGCAATAACATATGATTTAAACAAGCCTGGACAGAATTATCCTAGTTTATATAGTACCATAAAAAGACTAGGCCACTGGATATGGCCACTACAAAATCTTTGGTTCATAGATTCAGAGAATGGAGCACAAGAAATAGCAAATGAAATACATACAGTTATTGATCAAAATGATTCTGTTTTTGTAGTAAGAGTTTATCGTGGTCAATGGGGTTCGTGGATGTCAAGTGAAACAAATCAATGGATTAATGCAAGGACATGAGGATGTAAATAAATAATGGGATTGTCACAATATTAAATAACAAAACAAGGAAGTTTCCGTCAAGTCAAGCGAGAGGGATGAGCTTACCAGCAACTTAGCAAAAGATTGTCCTGAATTTAATAAAGTTAGATCTAGTACAAAGTTAGAAGCTTTAAGAAAAAGATTCGATGTTGCTTCTATAAACAATGTTAGAGAGGAATTGAGAAGGTTGGATGAATAGAATTTTTCTCTTGGCGGTTTCTTTCATTTTAATTTGACTTCCTATCCACAGAAGAGTATTTTATCAACTAGTTTATGGATAATTTCAATGAGTTCAGAAAATACTTTAATAAAACCTTTTGGAAAGTTTTTAGTAATAAAAATATTTTTATAGATAACCCATCTAATAAAGAAAAGTTTACAAAAAGTGTTTTTAAGGAAATCTATTTTAAAAAATATTACCCTTCCATCCCTCAACTATATATAGATATTAATAAAGGCAACGGTGTAACAAGAATAATTCCAGTTTTTTCACTTAAGGACTATTGTGTTTATTATTATTGTATAAAAAAATTAGAAACGAAAATTGCATTTAATAGAATTCCAAATACTTTTGGAGGATGGACATTAGGCGGTTTAATCAGAAAAAACGAAGAAGACGAAATGATAAAAAGAAGAATGGATTACAATAAATTTGAAGATTTTATGGCTGAGCTAAACGGTATTTCCGTTAGTCAACATTCATTTAATCCTTTAGCGTGGGCTAAGGCATACGGCGATTTGAACTCTAAACTATACGCCTCTTCTAAAGAAAAAAAATATAATTTTGTTGCTGAGCTGGATATATCAAACTTTTATGATTCTATTCGTTTAGATATTTTAGAGCTTAAGATAAGAGAGATTTCTGATGATAAATATTCAGAGATTATTGCTATACTTTTCCTATTTTTAAATTATTGGAATCGAAAAACTAATTCATACAATAAACAAACAGTGGGAATACCGCAAGATGCTCTTGGAGATTGTTCTCGAATTTTGGCAAATTTTTATTTGCAGTCTTACGACAAATTCGTTTATGAAATTTGCAAAAAAACGGGATGTAAATACTTAAGATATGCAGATGACCAATTTATTTTTTCTAATAGCCAAGAAGAATTAAAATATCTGATATATATGATGTCTAAAAAATTAAATAGTATGGGCCTTTCTGTGAATCAAAAGAAAGTCAGAATTTTTCCCACGGCAGGGTTAATAGAATATCGTGCTTTTAAAATATTCGATATTGTGAAGTCTAGCAAAGATAAGAATGATAAGGTAAAAGTTGAAACGCTTGTCAATAAGTATATTGAGCTAGTCAAGGAGAACAAGTTGGCAAAGATTAAGGATAATGGAAAATCTATTTTAACCAGAATTTTATTTTGTCCTGCTCTTAAGAGAATTGATGTGAGCAAAAGAAATACTATTGTCAATTTCTTAATAGACGAAAACTACTTAGAGTTTTGCAGAACTAACCATTTGCTAAAAATATATGATTTACTAGAAAAAAATCAAAAAGGAAAATTTGTTCTTAAATTGAAAAAACTTACTAAAAAATTAATGCACAACTCTTTTCATTATGAGGTTTTAGGCTTTTTTGATAAATATAGCATTCATACTAAGCTTATAAAGACAAGATTGAAAAAATTAGAACAAGATCTCAATCTTTTAATCTGACTTCCTAGTCACAAAATTTTCTTAGTGGTATAATCATTATTAATGTCACAACTATACAAATTGAGTCCCTCGGATTTTGCCTATTTGTGGGAAGATTGTAAGCATTGTTATTACCAGAAAGTAAAATTTGGCATTACCTATTCTAGTCCGTTTCCTGCGATGTTTGGTAGGATTAATAAATTGCTTCAGACTTCAATCATGGGAATGAATCTTCAAGATGTTCATCCCGATCTTCCGAGCGGAATCATTACGGTTCAGGAAGGATTTATGAAATCAAAACAAATTCCGGGGACAAACACTTATCTAAGCGGAAGGTTTGATATTTTGACAAAACTAGACGATGGGACACACGCTATTATTGATTTCAAAATTACCAGCCCTGATGAAGAAAAAATCCTCAAAAAGTATTCGAGTCAACTGCACGCTTATAAATTCGCATTGGAAAATCCACTGGAAGGAGAACCGATTAAAATTTCAAAAATGGGGGCTGTAAGCATAAATCCTGATGAGATGAAGTTAGTTAATGGAAAAGTAGTTTTTACAGCTACGCCTACATGGTATCCGATTGAGGAAAATATGGATAATTTCTACAATCTTATTCACGAAATTTCGACAGTTCTAAGCGGGCCGTTACCTCCAACAGCTGATACTTGTAATTTATGTATTTACAGAAAATCTTTTGAACCAAAAGCTAAAATTGTAGACGATATTCCTTTTTAATCCGCTATTGATATAGAAAATCTCAGTTGAAATCTTCTTTGGAACTGCTATATTAAAATCGTAGAGTGGACATTTGAATTTTGGAAAAATTTTTGCGTTTTTTACCTTGCGGGAACGAGCCGACAGTTTTTGAGCGAGGCCGAAGGCCGAGCAATATAAAATAGTAGGAGCGGAAGCGACTACCGCTTTAGAATAAAAGAGGTTCGAATTTTTTCGTATAGGTCTACTGAAACAGATTTCTCTGAAGCCAGAGCTGGGGAGGTCGGGGCAGAAGGGCGGGAATGGAGCTCCGCAAAGCCCAATTTGAAAGAAACGGAAAGCTACCGGTAAAAAGAAGTGAAAAAACGCAAAAATTAAGGAACAAGAACTACTATGAAATATATAGCATATTGCAGGAAATCAACGGACGAGAAAAACAAACAAGTTCTCTCGATTGACCAGCAAATAGCAGAATTAAAAGAATTTGCTACCAGAGAACATTTAGAAGTAGTTGATTTTGTAACAGAAGCAAAAACTGCAAAAGTTCCGGGGAGAGAAAAATTCGCGCAGGTTTTAAAAAGAATAGAAAAAGGAGAAGCTCAGGGAGTTGTCTCATGGCATCCGGACCGTCTGGCAAGAAATTCTATCGACGGCGGAAAAGTTATTTATCTTTTAGATACCGGAAAACTTTTGGACTTAAAATTTCCGTCTTTCTGGTTTGAAAGTACTCCTCAAGGAAAATTCATGTTGTCAATCGCATTTGGACAATCCAAGTATTACGTTGATAATCTTTCCGAGAATGTTAAAAGAGGCATGAAACACAAGCTACGTGTCGGTTTATGGCCGTTAAAAGCTCCTTTAGGATACATAAATGATTCGAACACAAAAACAATTCAAATACATCTGGAAACCTCTCGGATTATAAAGAAAGCATTCCAGCTTTTTGCAGAAGGTAATAAATCCTTCAGAGAGATATCTCTTTTTCTTAGTAAATTCAAAATTGATCGAGGATGGAAAGGTAAAGACGATAGGCCATTTCGTATAACACGAATTAAGAACATGTTTACAAACAGATTTTACATCGGAATTATGAAGTACAACGGTGAATACTATCAGGGATCGTATAAATTATTCATTACGAAGAAATTATTTGACGAAGTTCAAAAGCAAGTAGACCGAATAGAGAGACCAAGATATAGAGGGCATAATTTTGCATTTAGCGGATTTGCGCGTTGCGGAGAATGCAAAGCTTCTATTACATCAGAACAACACTTAAAGAAATATAAAAATGGAACTTCCCAGACGTTTATGTATTACCGCTGTACAAAAAAATTAAAACCCTGTACTCAAAAATATGTTACGGAGGATAAATTAGAAAATCAGATAAGGGAAATGCTGGAAAAAGTATCGTTTCCGCAAGAATGGGCTGCTGATTGGTATAGTTGGTTAGACAGAGACGAAAAAGAAGAATTAACTGTAGCCGAGGATAATATTGGAAAGTTAAGGGTTGAAGTGGAAAAAGTAGACAAAAGACTGAATTTTCTTTTGGATAGTTTTCTTGATCAAGTTATTGATTCCGAGATTTACAAGAAAAAGAAGAACGAATTATTCGAAGAAAAATTAAAAATAACTGAGGAAATTGAAAAAATAAAAGAGAGTGGCTCAAGTTGGCTCGAACCTATGAGAGAGTTCGTAGATAGGGCTCTGCAGAGCCAAAAAATCGCACGTGCAAAAAATACAAAAGAAGATTTGGCAATCTTCGCAAAAACTGTCGGCTCGAACTTCTTTTTAACCGATCGGCAGCTTTCCGTTTCTTTCAAATTGGGCTTTGCGGAGCTCCATTCCCGCCCTTCTGCCCCGACCTCCCCAGCTCTGGCTTCAGAGAAATCTGTTTCAGTAGCCCCAAGGGGAGTCGAACTCCTGCCTGCGGCAAGCGAAGGACCGATCTTCACCTTAACCTGCCCGCCGCTTGTGCCCCCAAGGGGATTCGAACCCCTGTTACAAGGTTGAGAACCTTGCGTCCTAACCGCTAGACGATAGGGGCGGCTCTATTCTATTTTACCGCAATAGGCTTTATATCACAAGGAGTTTTTGGATTACACAAGACAACTATTTTTTATTGGGCAATTGGTCTAAGAAGTCTCTCGCTTTTACAATTTTGATTTCTTGATATTCTCCAAGCGACAAAAGATGTTTTTTGTCTCCTGTTACGATATAAGAGGCTGAACCTTCGATTGCGCAAGCAATAATCTTGTTATCATCAGGATCGTCTTTTATTACATCAACCTCAAGTGTTCCAGCAGTAACAAATGCTTTTGTAGAAAGAGCATCAATAACCCCATTAATCTCACTAGAGGTAAGAGAAAACTGCTTTTTAATTTCAGGCCGTTCTAATACATCCTTTACCTCTTGAATTATTGGAGGAGAAGTTACAAGTATATACTCGCCATTTTTCCATGCTTCGAGAAGTTGATAGGGGGTTGTGGTTACAGTGCCCGCTCCTGAAATAATGAGGTTAGTATCAACTACGGCCCTGTACACGTTTTCCTCTCCTTACTTTTTCGACTGCATCACCCACCACTTTCTCGATTTGTCTGGGAGGGATACTTTTGGTTTTTGCTCTTATCTTGTCAAATACCACAAATCCTTTTTTCCATTCCCCATCAGTAAATCGGAGACGTGGATTCATTAGGCGATCGTATTCCTTATAATCTATAATTACCGCCTGCGGTTTATTAAATCGAGTGATCACCACATTAGTTCTACCATATATTGCGGTGTTTAAAATTTCGGCAAATTTGTTTCTTACATCTTGTGCGGCGACCTTTATTGTCATATCAATCTCCTTTCTTAGATTATAATAAAAGAAGTTATAAAATGTCAATAAGTTACATACTGTATGTTTAATAACTATTCCTTACGGAAAATAGAGCGAGAGAAAAACGTCAAGCTGAGCTTGGCGCAAAAAATTTTAAAGAACTTCTATTTTGCAAAATTAATGGAGTGGTATATAATCTTTTTGTGAGTAAAGTTTTTCTTTCGGTTGTAATTCCTTCATACGATGAAATGGCAAATCTGCAAAAAGGAGTACTTGATAAAGTCGAGCATTTTCTAAGTAAGAAAAAATACAAATACGAGGTAATTATAGTAGACGATGAGTCAACAGATGGAAGCGTTGAGTTTGTAAAAAGATTTATAAAAGATAATAATAGTAGTTTTAAACTTATCGAAAATCCTCATCTTGGCAAAGCAGGAACAGTTACCACTGGGGTACTTAATGCACAAGGAAAATATATTCTGTTTACCGACATGGATCAAGCAGCACCAATAGAAGAGCTTGATAAACTTTTTCCTTATTTTGATAAGGGTTACGACATTGTAATTGGCTCAAGAAATAGCAAGCGAAAAGGTGCTCCATGGACTAGAATTCTCATGGCAAGAGGTATGATCTTTTTAAGGAGATTTATGGTTGGGATTAAAGGCATTTCCGATACTCAGTGTGGGTTTAAAATGTTTCGCCACGATGCTGCCAAAAAACTTTTTACAAAGATCAATAATCTCCATTCTGATATTAAAAGGGCTTCTGGATCAAGCGTTTCTGCTGGATTTGATGTTGAGCTTTTATATCTTGCACAAAAAATGGGTTATAAAATTAAAGAGGCAAGCGTGAATTGGCTTTACGTAGAAACAAGAAGAGTAAACCCAATTAAAGATTCAATCGAGGGTTTATTGGATCTAGTGAGAATAAAAATTAATGATTTGCGAGGGGTTTATAAATAATAAATTTAACCAAGTCAATAATAAGAAAATCTTAATCTCCCCACCCGCTATATTTTGCTTCAGTTTTGTGATAAAGTTATAGAGAAAATGTTATTGAACGAAGCAGATAGAAGAGCAGAACTGATTGACCCAAAATTGAAAGGTGCAGACTGGACAGATGAAATTATCCAGCGAGAATTTCAAATCACAGCTGGGAAAGTTAATATATTTGGTGATCGTGTAGAGTGGGAAGATAAAAAAATTGCGGATTACCTCCTAACTAACGGTCTATGCCCACCACTTCAGTGGTGGGTTGGTGGGGTACTGTCCAGTGAAAAAATTAGAAGTATATGTAGTTGACGCATTTTTAATATTATTTGCGTTCCTATTTTTTAATAAGTCTCAATTTGTTGAATCTTTAACATCCTTGATTTTGCTGGTAGTTTTATTAAAAATCGATGAGGTTAAAAAACTGCAAAAAGAAACACAACAAGAATTAGAACTTTTAAAACAATCAGTCCTCTATCAATCTTTTCAAGGAGAATTAGCAGGTGAAAAGAATAAAGAGAAAGACCAAACCAAAGCTTAAGGTGATTTCCTAGTCCGGATGCTGAGGAAAGAGTTGAAAGGACATTTGATATGATTTTTGATAAAATTAAAAAGTTACCAAAGTAGTTTACGAATTGGAAGGTTGATATGAGAAAACACAAAAGGAAGAAAATATTTGCTTTTATAGATAGTCAAAACTTAAATCTCGGCGTACAATCACAGGGATGGCGGCTCGATTTTGCCAGATTTAGAGTTTATCTAAAGGATAAATATGGTGTAAGCAAGGTATTTTTATTTATAGGTTTTATTCCCAAATATAAATCCCTTTATACCTTTCTTGAAAAAGCAGGTTATACACTTATTTACAAACCAGTGCTAGAATCAAAAAAACCTCATAAACCAAAAGGTAATGTCGATGCAGAGCTCGTGCTTCATGCAATGATAGAGTTTCCTAAGTATGATAAAGCGATTATTGTTTCAGGAGATGGTGATTTTTACTGCCTCATAGAGTATTTATTGAGTAAAAAGAAATTGGAACGGATTATTGTGCCGAATTATTACAAATATTCTGCTCTACTGAGAAGATTTGGCGAGGATATTGATTTTTTGAATAGTCTTAAAAAGAAGTTAGAACAAAAAAAGGAGGGGCATTAACCTTCGGACGAAACCTTAGGCGTGTCCCCTCATCGTGATTGATACTAATTTACCATATATGAAACAAAAAGTCAATACTATTAGTAGATTGCTACAGATCGGCTATTTGATTGTAGTAGTTGGATTATTCTTATATTCCTTCACCCAAGTTGATCTTAGTTTGACGCTATCTGAATGGTCGATTTGGCAAATAGTGCAAAAGTTTTTTCAGAATATTGGATATTTCCAAAGACCTCTTTCAACCCTTTTTTATATTGTTATTATTTTGCTGCTTTATATCTTTTATTTTGCATTTCTCTTCTTAGCGCACAAAAAGAAGATCACTAGAAAGGAAGTGTGGTTTCTAATTTTAGCAACAACCGTGATCTTGACTTTTTCTTACAACGCATTTTCCTATGATTTATTCAATTATATTTTTGATGCAAAGATTGTAACGCACTATCATCAAAATCCCTATATTCATAAAGCCCTAGATTTTCCTCAAGATCCAATGCTTTCTTTTATGCACTGGACACATAGGACATATCCTTACGGACCAATGTGGCTTATACTAACTGTTCCTTTATCCTTTTTTGTTAACTTTTTTTTGCCAACGTTTTTCATATTTAAAACTCTTATTGCCTTAAGTTTTCTAGGAACAGCCTTTTTTATAAGCAAGATTTTGAACAAGATTTCTCCGCATAATGAAGTTTTTGGCCTAGTATTTTTTGCTTTAAACCCTTTAGTTATAATTGAAAGCTTAGTGTCTGGACATAATGATATCGTAATGATTTTCTTGTCAATGGTAGCTTTATATTCGGTAATGAATAATAAATACGTTCGTTCATTTATATTGCTCGTTTTATCTATAGGAATTAAGTTTGCTACAATTTTTCTGATTCCTGTTTTCGCATTTTTGTATTTCCAGATAGTACATCGTCATTCTGGTAACTCAGAGCGAAGCGTGGAGGCATCCAGAATCCCCATCGAGAATAAGAGATTCTGGACAAGCCAAAATGACGCATGGCAGAAGATTTTTTTATCAATAACAGCTCTTATGATTATTCCTGTGGCAATGGCTTCAGTTAGAACAGATTTTCAGCCATGGTATCTTTTGTATGTTTTGCCATTTTCCGCTTTAATATCTAAAAAATATTATGTTTTTATACCGAGCGTTGTTGTGTCTTTTTTTGCTCTTTTACAATATGCTCCATTTTTGTATTTAGGTAATTGGAACGAACCAGTTCCAACGCTATTGTTATGGATTACGATAAGTTCGATATTGTTATCATTGTTGTTGATATTGTTTTGGCAAGTAAGATCTTTTTTGGTAATAAAAAAGCAAAAATGATAAAATACAAAAAGTATGCTTTTCATAAAAAAATATCGCATTGAAATCCTTGTTTTTACTCTTCTTATACTCTCATTTTTTCTGTTAAGAATCTACAATATTCTTTCTTTGCCAATTTTTACAGATGAGGCTATATATGTCCGATGGGCACAAATTGCAAAGCAGGACGCAAACTGGCGTTTTATTTCTCTAACAGATGGCAAACAGCCAATGTTTGTGTGGCTAACAATGGTATCTATGCGGTTTATAGAAGAGCCTCTTTTGGCAGGAAGACTTGTTTCTGTAACTGCTGGTTTTTTCACTCTTATAGGACTGTTTTTCTTGGGATGGGAATTATTTAGAAACAAGTGGATAGGAATTTTATCTAGTTTTTTATACGCCATTTATCCAATGGCATTAGTTTACGACAGGATGGCTCTTTATGATAGTCTTGTTGGAACATTTGCCGTATGGAGTTTGTATTTCGCAATATTGTTAGCTCGAAGAATTAGATTGGATACTGCTCTAATTTTAGGGATGGTTATAGGAGGAGGGGTTCTTACAAAAACAAGTGGATTTTTTAGTATATATTTGCTTCCAGTAACTCTTCTTCTGTTTGATTTTTCTCATAAGGATAGATTTAAGCGACTTACGAAATGGATTGGCTTAACAATACTTGCTACAACTTTGGCATACATGTTTTACTCTATTCTTAGACTGTCTCCGTTTTTTCATATTATAAACGAAAAAAATGCACTTTTTGTTTATCCTTTAAGGGAATGGATTGATCATCCGTTTACTTTTTTTGTAGGTAACTGGAAGGCGATATGGGATTGGTTGACAAGATATATGACATGGACTGTTTTATTACTCGTAGGTGGATCTTTTTTTATTACAAGATCTAAGATAAAAGAGAAATTACTTATTTTGGGATGGTTTTTGATTTCTGCCATTGGACTAGCAATATTTGGTAAAACATTGTATCCGCGTTTTGTCTTCTTTATGACACTTTTTTTAATTCCCCTCGCGGCTTTTTCTTTATTTAATATCTATTTAGCTGTAAGGAATAAACTGTTATTAATTGTTTTATTTTTAATTATTTTTTCGTTGGCTTTTAGAACGGATTATCTAATATTAAATGACTTTTCTCAAGCTTCTATTCCAAGATCTGATTTAAGTCAGTATAAGAATGACTGGCCATCGGGCGGCGGAGTAAAAGAAGCGGTAGAATTCTTCAAAGAGCAGGCACAAAAAGGAAAAATATATATTGTAACGCAGGGCACATTTGGACTACTGCCTTTTGCGTTTGAGATTTATCTTGTTGATAACCCTAATGTTGCAATTGAAGGATTCTGGCCTGTTGGAGATTATGCTCCTCAAAAAGTTCTTGAAAAAAGCAAACAAATGCCTACTTTTTTTGTTTTCTACCAACCCTGCCCATCACAATGTCCCTCTATTGGGGAAGCTCCTAGTGCTTGGAAAGAATTAGAGCTAGTATATCAATTTAGCAAAGATTATGGAAAGAGACATCTTTCTGTATATAAAGTAAGGCCATGAAGTCTATCCGCCATTATTTTTTGATTTTTATTTTATTTGTATTCATCGCACTTGCATTTTTTTATAAAAGCCTATTAAATAATTACATTCCTTTTCCTGGAGATACTCTAGTTGGCAGTTACGCTCCTTACAATTTTAAAGTCGTTACCAACAAAGCTCAGGGACCTGATGTGGTTCGGCAGCTTTTTCCGTGGAAGCATTTTATTGTTGAAAATTTTAAGAATCTCTCAATTCCATTTTGGAATCCATATTCTCTTTCTGGAAATCCGCTTATGGCTAATTTTCAATCAGGCTCTTTTTACCCGCTTAATTTAATTTTCTTTATTTTCAATTTTATAGACGCTTGGACAATTTTTATAATTCTTACTCCCATTCTTGCATGTTTTTTTACATATTTATTTTTAAGAGAATTGGGACTTAAGACAATTCCTGGTATTTTTGGAGGATTTGTATTTGGCTTTTCTTCATATATGGTTGTATGGATGGAATATGGAAATGTAGATCATACTTTTTTGTGGTTACCCCTTGTTTTATTGCTTTTAGAAAAATTCATTAAAAAACAAAGATTTATTTTTATAGCATATTTGATTATTGTTTCCACCATGGCTTTTTTAGCAGGATATATTCAAGGATATTTCTATATTGTTCTGGTAGGTACTGTCTATTTTGTTGCCAGGAGCATTTCCCTTAAAAAATTATCTAGTCGTTCAATCTCTCTTTTTGCAATTGGTTTAGTTTTGCCCATGTTTTTGTCTGCTTTTCAATTATTGCCAACAATTGAATTGTTTAAATATTCATCAAGAGGGAGCTATAGTCTGGATCAAATAGATAAGCTTCTTAATCCAATATGGTATTTAGTTACCGTCATGGTCCCAAACTTTTTCGGTCATCCAGCTGCCAGAAATTCTTGGTTCGATGGAACATATATAGAAAGAGTTTCTTATTTTGGGCTTATTCCTTTTGTTTTTTCTATTTACGCTCTTTTTAATATAAAAAAAAGAAAGGAAATAATTATTTTTGGTGGGCTTTTTATTTTTTCTTTTCTTTTGGCAACAAATTTATTTTTTAATAAATTTATCTATTTAATTCCTTTGCCGTTTCTCTCAACTACAGTTCCAACCCGTATGTTAAGCATTTTTGTTTTTTGCGGGAGTATTCTATCGGGATTTGGCTTAGAATTTTTTCTGCAAAAAATAAATAAGAAAAGTATAGTAGTTATCATATTGTTGATGTTGGGAATAAATACATTGTTGTGGGTTTTCGTATTTTTAGCTCCAATCATTTTTTCCTCACCTACCTGGACTCCTAACCTTTCTATTGCCAAAAGAAATCTTATTCTTCCAACTCTATTTTCGCTAGTTTTTTTAGCTGTAGCATATATGCACTTTAGATTTAAAAATACGAAAAATATAGTTTTAATTTCTCTTTTTATAATTACCTTTTTAGACCTTTTCTATTTTTTTCATAAAATTACTCCTTTTTCCCCAAAAGAATATACATATCCTAGAACTGATGTTTTGCAATATCTAAAAAACAATAGTTCTATATATAGATTTTGGGGATATGGTAGCGGATATATTGAAAATAATTTTTCTACATTTGAAGGCATATATTCAACCGATGGCTACGAACCTTTGCATATTAAAAGATATGGGGAGTTAATCTCTTCGTCCAAAGACGGAAGTATTCCTGATCGCCTACCGGGATCAGATGCTAATATTCATCCAGGTTTCGGTGAAGAAGACTTACGCAAAAATGCATATCGTCAGCGCCTATTAGATCTTTTGGGCGTAAAATATATTTTGAACAAAAATGACTCATTAGAAATAGATTATATACAAGACAATGCCTTTTCTAAAGAAGTTTATAAACTTGTTTGGCAGAAAGCTCCTTGGCAGATTTATGAGAACATGAATGTTTTACCTCGTGTTTTTCTAGCGTCAGATTATGTAGTAGAGAGTAATAAAGATAAGATTGTTCAAATGATCTTTGATAAAAAACTTGATCTTAAAAATAAAATAATCTTAGAAGAAAATATATCACCAAAAATTAGTTTTGTGAAAGATGATAATGCGAAAGTTGAAGTTAAGAAATATGCTTCAAATAAAGTTGTTTTGCAGGCAAGCGCAAGAAGCAACATGCTTTTGTTTCTTTCAGATAATTATTATCCCGGTTGGAAAGTAAGTATTGACGGGAAAAATGGTAAGATATACAGAGCAAATTATTCATTTAGAGCAATACCTATTGCAAAGGGCAAACATGAGGTTGTTTTTTCGTATTATCCAGATTCTTTTGATTTAGGTATAAAGATTAGTTTTATTACAATTATATTATTGGCGATGGCTATAATTAGCAGTAAATTTATAAAAATAGATGTTAAAAAATAGAACTTTGTCAGTATACCTTGTCTTGTTTGCGATACTTGCAATTGCGTTGTCGTTGCGTATTTATAAATTAAGCGATTTTCCCGTAGGATTTCATATTGATGAGGCATCCCTTGGATACAAT
>ERZ1292623.162-Hain-H51-01um-R1-162-length-74490-cov-14_pt1 | contig 74490 bp, 127 predicted proteins | sample MGYA00564398_ERZ1292623 | MGnify/ENA primary metagenome ERZ1292623 (study PRJEB36523, sample SAMEA6512633) | groundwater metagenome | collected 2019-01-07 | study: AquaDiva: Metagenomics assemblies of 32 groundwater samples
CCCCCCCCGCCCGGGGCCCGCACTGACAGTGCGGGCCACGGCAAGCGCTATGACGGGGACACGGAAGATTTCGTTGTCTCCCACGCTCATCAGAGCGTGGGAGCGGACGCCTCCGAGGACGGCACGGGTCGCGGCGTGCCGCTGGTTGTGGCGTTCGACTGGACTCAGGGCGGGATGCCGTCCGAAACCGTCCCCACGCGAAGCGTGGGGACGGGGCTGGGAATTCCAAGTTGCCCCGCTATCGCCTTCCAGGAGCGGGGCAGAGAAGATGGCCCCACATTGGAGACGCAAGAGGAACTCGCCTACTCGTTGATGGCTCCCAAAGCTGGCGGGCAGCGACAGACCAACAACGTCGCGGCGGGCATGGTGGTGAGAAGGCTGACCCCGTGCGAATGCCTCAGATTGCAGGGACTACCCGATGGTTTCCTGGACCTGGACCCACCCTTGAGCGATTCGGCGAAATACCGCATGGTGGGCAATTCGGTTGCGGTGCCCATCGTTCGCTGGATCGGCGAGCGCCTTGTACAAGCCTCTGAGGAACACCCATGAGCAACCTCTTCGACGACGCCGAGTCCGCCGAAACGCAGCGCCTGACCGCTGCTGGGGCAGTCCGCATGGGCTGTTACTACGGCGTGGAAATGTGGGAACTGCCGGAACAGACGGGGCACGTCTCGCGGGCCGAGGCCCTGGCGTGGCTGGAACGAAAGGAAAAACAGTAATGAACGAGAAACCGCGTTGGTACGTCGTGAATCGGGATGCTGACAATCTGAAACTGCGCGGCCCTTACCAGCACGGGGAAACGGCCGATGCCGTCCGCAAATCGCTGGGAGAGTCCGACGCCCCTACGCCATGAGAGGGGGCCGCGCCCGGCCTGACCAGACCGGGAGCGAACGAGAAGTCCCGGCTCCATGCAGCCGGGCGCGTCCAAGAGAAGGGCGTAGACTCCAGGGGTCACGCCGCGAGGCCCCGCTCAATCCATGGCTGCGGCAACCTTTACCCGAAAGGAGAGACCCATGGCGTGTCGCATCAAACACCTGAAGCTGACCGAAAACGAGATTCAGCGACAGATCGTCCAGGGTCTCACGGCGCTTGGATATGTGGTCCTCGTGACCTCCCGGCGAGTGAAGCGCTGCAGGACGTGCGGCAACTGGCAGCGCGGCGACGATGGGGCCACGAAGGGGATACCGGACCTGATGGTGTGGCGAAACGGCTGGGACGGGTGGTACGGACTCGAAGTGAAATCACCGACCGGCAAGGTCCGCCCTGAGCAAGCGGACCTCGTGCATCGCGGCACCCCTGTAGTCATCGTCCGCTCATGGGAAGAGGCGTTGGCTGCTACCGAAGAACACGCCGAGGCGGTGATGGGATAACCCGCCGTCTCCGCGCGGGGGCGGTGCGAATTTTCGCAAAGGGGAAGAGATGAGTAGAGCGGAATTGCACGCAGCCTTTGCTTGGGATTGCGACTCGTGCGGGCGCGAAAACTTCGTACGCGCCGTCACGGTGGAAATGTCTCAAGAGGATATTGAAGGAATGATCGCCGAACACGGGGGCGATCCGGAGGATTGGCGGACGGGGCATTGGGAAAGCCGGCCCGACGAGGTGACGTGCCAACATTGCGGGACCGAATACGAAGTGTTTGAACCGCACCAGCTGTGACTCTGTGCGGATTTACGCAAAGGGGAAACGATGAGCCTGTTTCATGACATCCTCTCGGACATGCGATCCGAGGCCACGTTTTCGACGTGCGGCTTGTACCGCTACAACCTGCTCCGAGTGTGGAACGATATGCTGCCGAGGGCGTGTTGGATTATGCTGAATCCGAGTACGGCCACGGCTACCACCGATGATCCAACTATCAGAAGGTGTATGGGCTTCGCGCGCGCATGGGGTTACGGCGGGATCGAGGTGGTGAACCTGTTCGCGTGGCGGGCCACGGACCCGGCGGAACTACTCACGCAGACCTCGGAGAAGGTGGGACCGGACAACGACCAGCATATCCTGGAATCTTCGGCGCGGTGCGGCGTGCGGATCGCGGCGTGGGGAGTCCACGGCAAACTCGGGGATCGGGGGCGGCACGTCCTGGCCATGCTCACGCACCCGTTGCGCGAGGTGTACCATCTCGGGCTGACGAAGGACGGCTATCCCCGCCATCCACTTTACGTCAAGGGCGACACGAAACTGACGCCCTTTGTGGCCGCCCGTGCCGAGGCCGGCACGTTGCACGGCCAGGGGGACCGGCGAAGCGATTTGAAAGCGTGTAAAGGAGACTGACCATGCCCTCCATTCGCGTGCGCTTAGACGCTGTCCAGGGCCGCCTCGACCAGGCCGAGGCCGCGCTGGCAAAGACGGAGCGGACGGGCTTCCGCCTCGACCGGCTCCGCGAACAGCTGGCCAATCTCCAGGCAGAGCGCGTCGGCATCCTGGAAGAGCAAGCCGAACTCATCGAGTCGTGCCGCAAGGCCGTCTACCACGAGGCAATCAAGTTCGTCCACGTCAACCCCACGCTCAGCAAGGATGACCTTGTCTCCGCCGGCTTCGTGGGCCTGACACTGGCCGCGCAGCTATTCGAGCCAGAGCGAGGGCTGAAGTTCACCACCTACGCCATCACCTGCATCTGGGCACACATCGTCCGGGAAGCAAAAACGGATGGCCGCTTGATCGCCATCCCGGTCCATTACCACGTCGGACTTCGGGCCCGCCGCGAAGGCCGCGAGCCGCCCCGCCCTATGCCGTACCTCGACGACGCCGAACGCGCCATGCGGCCCATCCGCTCGCTCGACACCTGGGGAGTGGACCACGAGGACGACCGCTCACCGTTGGACCAGATGGTCATCGCGGAAGAGAAGCCGTCCTACGATTCCGACGAACTGGAACGGCTGCGGGAGGCGCTCGCACGTCTGCCCGCGCGGGAGCGGAACATCCTTCTGGAACGAATGCACGGACGGAACCTCAACGAGATCGGCATGGACCACGGCATTTGCAAGGAGCGCGTGCGGCAGATTGAGGCCCTGGCACTGGAGCGCATGAAAGAAATGCTGCTGCCGGGGTACGAGATCAAGCGCCGGGCGCGGACGCCGCGGCAGTGTCGCACCTGCCAGCGCACGCAGACGCAGCACGAGGTCGGCCGCGGGCATTGCAGCAAGTGCGGCAGACGGTTTCACGGGGCGGCACAATCGGCGTGAGCCACAGGGGGGATTGCGATGGGATTTCTAGCGAAGCTGAAGTCGCTGCTCTGCCGGTACATGGTGATGATCGAGTTCTGCCGCCGTTGCGGGGCACGTCAGCCGCTCGTCTGGTGGTGCCAGTCCGACGCTCTGTGGCGCGAGGTAACTGGCCAAAGATCGAACGGCATCTACTGCCCGAAGTGCTTCGACCGGCTAGCCCTGCGGAAGGGCATCACCCTTCGTTGGCTAGCCGTGGAGGAAGGGCGCTTCACGCCTGGGGGTAATACGCGATGACAGTCTTGGAGGTCTACTGCAGCGGAGGTGTCTTTAATGGCAATACAATGTCTCGCGCAGTGGTTCGGCAGCAACCGCATGATGGCACCCAGGGTCGGCGAACTCCTGGAGGGTTGCAGCTGGCTCGGGGTGCCGTTTGCGGGCGGCATGGCTGAACTGCCGCACATCGGCGCACGGACCATCGTGGTGAACGACCTGCACCGGCACGTCATCAACCTGGCCCGTGTGGCTCGGGAAGACGGCTTGCGTGGCCAGCTGGTACGCCGGTTGCGCCGCGTGCTGTTCCACCCAGACGAATTGAAGCAAGCGCAGAACTACTGCCTGGAAATCCAGCCAGGAAACGTCCCGGACCTCGATTGCGCCTACCACTACTTCGTCTCCGTCTGGATGGGGCGGGGCGGCAAGGCGGGCATCGACGACGAGTACAACGGCCGCCCTTCCGTGCGCTGGAAGGCGGACGGCGGCGATTCCATGGTCCGCTTCCAGAGTGCCATTCGCGGACTCGGCACCTTCGCGAAGACGGCGCGGCGTTGCACCTTCGAGACGTGGGATGCCTTCGACTTCTTGGCTCGGTGCGAAGACATTGACGGCCACGGGCTGTACTGTGACCCGCCGTTTCCAGGGCCAGGTGACCGTTACCGTTTCAATTGTGGGAAGACCCAGGAAGAACAACGGGCATGGCACGTCCGCCTTGCCGATGCCGTGGGTCGGTTCACGCGGACGCGGTGTGTGATGCGCTTTCACGACCACGCGCTGGTACGGGAGTTGTACCCAGAGAGTCGCTGGGTGTGGCACCGCATGACGGGCCGGACCCAGGCCAATCAGGAAGCGCCAGAAGTGTTGCTCGTGAACGGCAGGACGGATGACGACCTCTTCGCCGGCCTGTGACCGCGGCTGGTTGGCACCGGCGCGGGGGAAGGTGATAGGGTGGGGCGATGGAAACTCAACAAAACTCGACACCTAAAGCAAGGCCACGTTGGGTCAAGGCGTTTTTGACGGCACTTTCGGAGACCGGCAACGTCACGGCCTCTGCCAAGCTGGCGAAGATTGATCGGACCCGTGCCTATCAGTATCGCGGAGAGGATGAATCATTCGTAGCCGAGTGGGAAGACGCTGTCGAGCAAGCGGCGGACGTGCTAGAGCTGGAGGCACACCGCAGAGCGTATCACGGGGTAGACGAGCCGGTGATCCACCAAGGGGAGCTTTCCGGCGTTTGGGTGAACAAAGAGGGGGACACAGTCGCGGAAGGCACGGACGGCGCGCGGATGATCCCGCTGACGGTGAAGAAATACAGCGACACGCTGCTGATGTTCTTGCTCAAGGGGATGCGGCCGAAGAAGTTCCGAGATAACGTGAAGCATGAGCACAACTTTCCTGACATCGACGCCGCCATCCATGCCGAACTGGCAAGGCTGGTCGGAGCCAAAAAAACTCCAGATGCTGGAACGACTTCGTGAGATGCCGACCCCAGACGTTTCCGCGGACGTTCCGACTGATCCGTTTGAGTTGGCCGCACTCTACTGGCCCGACGTGCGACTCTACCCGAAACAGCAGGAAATCATCCGCTCCGTCTGGGAGAACGATGAGACCGTGGTCCCGGCTGGGCATATGCTCGGCAAGGACTTCGTGACCGGGTTTCTCTGCCTGGCATTCTTTCTGACGCGCACGCCCTGCCGTATCGTCACGACCAGCGTGGATTTCAAGCAACTGGAAGGCGTCCTCTGGGGAGAAATCCGCCGGTTCATCCAGACGAGCAAATTCCCCCTGGATCACGAACGTGGCGGGCCACTGGTGATTAACCATTTGCACATTCGCAAGGCGCACCCGGACGGGCAAATCGACGGGCTGTCGTATCTGATCGGTCGCGTGGCTGCGCTCGGCGAGGGCATGTCTGGGCATCACATTGCCAGGACGGGCGACGGCATACCACGGACGCTGTTTGTCTCGGACGAAGCGTCGGGTGTGGACGAGCGATCCGCAGACAAGGCCACGGAATGGGCCAATCGGATGTTGCTCATCGGCAACCCTTACGAGTGCCAAAACCAATTCAAGTGGGCCGTGAAGGGACGGCTGGGCACGTCGGACAAGGGGGGCGACATACCGCGTGCCAGCGGCGTTGGGTTCCGCCGCAAGGTGCTCAAGATTCGCGCGGAGGACAGCCCGAACGTCCAGCACGCGATGGACCAGCAGCGGGCGGGAGTGGTGCCGACAGGTGAGATTGTCATCCCCGGCTTGCTGCCCTGGGAGGACTACTGCAAGCGGCGCGGGATTGGCCAGCCTGCCATCTGGGACAAGGTCAAACAGTGTGTTGGCCTGGACGCGGAGTTCTACGAGGGCGCGGAAGTCCTCATGTTCCCGCCCGACTGGCTTAATCGCGCGGAGCAAATTGCCGAAGCGCTCAAGGGCAAGCCGCGCAAGGCGAAGGCCATCGGCATCGACCCAGCGGAAGGGGGCGACAAGACGGCCATGGTGGCCGTCGATGAATTCGGGTTGATCGAACTGGTGAGCAAGCAGACCCCGGATACGAGCGTTATCACCGGGGAGGCGTTGGCGTTTATGCGCAAGCACGCCGTCCCACCGGACCGCGTGGTGTTTGACCGCGGCGGCGGCGGCAAAGAGCACGCTGACCGGCTGCGTGCTCAAGGTTATCCAGTACGCACCGTGGCTTTCGGCGAAAGCCTGTCCCTCGACCCCAAGCGCGGGATGACGCGCGTGGAAGAGCGGCTGGACAACAAAGAGGATCGCTACGCTTACAAAAACCGCCGGGCGGAGATGTATGGTGAGTTGCGACAGCTACTCGACCCCGCGCGGGAGGGTCACGGGTTTGGCCTCCCGGCAGAGTACAGCGAGTTGCGCCGGCAGTTCTCGCCCATCCCATTGACGTACGACCCGGAAGGCCGGCTAGAGTTGCCTCCCAAGAATAAACGCGGCCCGGACGATACGAAAGTTACACTGATGGACCTAATCGGCTGCTCTCCCGATGAAGCCGATGCGCTGGTGCTCGCTCTGCATGGCATGTTGCACAAGGTCAAGCGCCCCGTCGCAGGAGCACGATGAACACACACGATCGCGCGCCGCTCGTCCGACTGGACTGGCGAGCCTACTTCAAGGAGTTCTGCGAACTACACGGCCGCGACCCGGTATCGTACCGGGGCCGGTTGCTGTTCCCCGATGGCTGGACGTACTCTTCCAGCGATTACGCCGGCCCGGAGTGGCCCCCGCCAGATGACCCCGCCGAGTTGCTTGCGGTACAGTCATCGTACTGGCGTCGCCGCCGGGGCATCGTCCGCCGCGAGCGCGACGAGCTGCGGTTGGCGGTCCAGAGCTTGGCAGAGATGCAGCGGTGCAAGAGCGTGCCGCTGCAACAGGTGGTTCAGATGCGCGACAGTGAGACGAACCAACGGGTCACGAGCCGCAAGCCGCTGGACTTGGACGGGCTGAAGGCGCGGCTGGCGTGGCTGGAAGAGGACGTAGCGGAGTGCGACCGGCACCTCGCGGAACTCGGAGAAGTTGATGAACCGCAACGAGCATAACGGCCAGTCTATCTACGGCGACTCCCTCGACCCCATCGCGGTCAACCGCATGCGCCAGCTGGTGACAAACGCTACGCTGGGCATCCGCCAAGGGCTGATCCGCACGGCCTTCGATCCGCGCCGGGACATCAACGATGAGTGCGGCTACCCGAGCGGCACGGACCTCGACCTCACGAAGCTGCAAGACCTGTACGACCGCGAAGCCATCGCCGCGCGCGTCGTCCAGGTGCTCCCGCGTGAATCGTGGCAGGTGCAACCAACCGTCTACGAGTCGGAAGACTCCGAGACGATCACGGCCTTCGAGGAAGCCTGGGACGCGCTGGGTGCGGGCCTGCGCGGGGAATACAGTTGGTTTAGCGAAGAGGAAGGCTCGCCCGTCTGGGAATACCTCAAGCGTGCGGACGAGCTGTCCGGCATCGGCGCGTTTGGCGTGATCCTCTTGGGGCTGGACGACGGCTTGCCGCTCAGTGAGCCGGCGAAGGGCCTGGAGGAAAAGAACTCCGCGGATAGCGAGGAAGTGAAGGAAGGGCGGGTATCCGCCTATCCAGGCCTGTACGAATTCAGCGTGAACGCGGCCAAGACGCAGGGCCGCAAGCTCCGCTTCCTGCGTGTGTTCCCCGAGAACTTGGTGCAAATCCTGCGCTACGAGGCCAACCCTTCCAGCCCACGTTTCGGCCAGCCCTTGGCCTACTCGATCACGCTCAACGATCCCAGGGATAACCGGGGCGGCGCGGGCTTCTCGTCCGCGAACTTCACCGTTCACTGGACGCGCGTGATCCACGTCGCGGACAACCTGGGTTCGTCTGAAGTGTTCGGCGTGCCGCGGATGCGCCCGGTGCTCAACCGCTTGCTCGACCTCCAGAAGATTTACGCCAGCGACGGCGAAGCGTTCTGGAAGAACGTCATCATGCGTATCTTCCTGGAGACGCATCCGCAGCTGGGCGGCGACGTGGAGATTGATGACGAGTCTCTCCGCGACATGATGGAGAACATGGAGAACGGGTTGCAACGGTGGGCCAGTCTCGCGGGCATGAGCGCGAAGACGGTCGCGCCGACCATGACGGACCCCACGCCGCATATCGCCGTCCAAATCGAAGCCATCTGTATCCAGTTGGGTATCCCCGTTCGCATTTTCAAGGGGAGCGAACGTGGCGAGTTGGCGTCCTCGCAGGATGATGCGTCGTGGAATGATCGGTTGCGAGCGCGGCAGCGGGACTACATCACGCCACGGATTATCGTACCGCTCGTGGACCGGCTGATTGCCCTGGGGGTGCTGCCCAAACCGAAAGACGGCTATCGTATCGAATGGCCGGACCTCACGAGTCAATCGGACCTGGAGAAAGCGGACATCGCCACAAAGCTGGCGGCGGCTCTGGGTGCCTACGTCCAAAGCGGGGCGGCCCAACTCATCCCGCCATTCGACTTCTTCACGCGCGTACTCGGGCTGGAAGAGGAAGTCGCCCGAGCGATTCTGGATGCCGCGACGAAGGCCGCCGAAGAGGAGATGGGCGGCGAAAGCGACGTCGCCTCGCCGCTACTCGGCACCGTGGGCGGCATGACAGGGACTATCGACCTGTTCAAGGCCGCGAAGGAAGGCGCACTCAGCGAAGAGCAGTTGAAGCAACTGCTGATGCTGTTCTTCAAGCTCACCGAAGAGCAGGCGGACGCGGTGATTGCGGACGGGCTGACGCCGGGGGCGGAAGAGGCCGGCATGGGCATGGAGGCCGAGGCCGAACGGGAAAGCATGATGATCGACGAAGGGCTGAAGGCGGACCCGTTGGAGAAGGAACCGCCGTTGCCGATCAAGGTGAAGGAAGGGGAGAAGTTGGTACAGCCGAAACCGCCGTTCGGGGGGTAGCCTGTGAAGGTCCGCACGCGCAAACGCAAGCCCGTGTACAACCGCCGCGCGAATCCCCTGCGCACCGATCCCACGCGCACGCTGATGCTCCGCAAGGCCCTGGCCACGGAACTTCGCAAGCGCTTCGCCAGGCTGAAACTCAAACTCCATACGCTGATTGTCACCGAGGATGCTTTCGGGCTGGTGGAGCGCAAGCCCCCCGCGTTCAACGAGTTCAACCCGGACCAACCCCGCGACGAAACCGGCAAGTTCGCGGCCATTGGCGCGGCCATCTCGGGAGCCGAACACGCCGTCGTATCCGTCGTGGGCGCGGGCTTCGCGAAGCTGCCGGCTCCCGTTCAGAAAGTCGTCTCCGCCACAATCAAGACCGCCTTCGCCGTGTGGACGGCTGGGCAGGCCATGGCGGAGCGGGTCGCCAAGGAACGCGGGGCCACGCCCGAGCAAGCGGCAAAGATTCGCGCCACGCTGGCCACGGCAGACCTTGTCGCGTTCAAGGCGGCGAAGGTGGGGGCGTTCTCGGGCGTGCCCGGCGCAGGCATGGCCACGGCCATCAGCGGGAGTATCCCAGTGGCCAGTGCGGGCTACCTGGCGTACAGCACGGCGACGAACCCGCTGGCGACCTATCGCGCCGCGAAGGGGCTGGTCAGGGATGCCGTGAGCAAACTGCGCGGCACGAAGAAGTCCGAGCAACGCCCCGCATTCAAGCCGAGCGTGACCCAGATCGGCAACGCCTCTCCCGACGTGGACACGCTGGCCAACGCGCTCGCGGCCCACGATTACACCGACTGGTACACGGCCTTGCTGTGTGCGGCCCTGGACGAGACGGGCAACGCCACGGAGGCGGTCCAGGTCGCCGACGTGGTGTATGCGCAGAACCCCGAGACGACGGTGAATGCGTGGATCACGACAGAGCACGGCCAGCACGTCTACCTCGACGATGCGACTGGCGAAGTGCAACCATCAGGGCCGAAAGGCGACAAGAGCGGCGGCACGCTGAAGGACGCGGACGTACTCTCCAAGGTCAAGTCTCTCGGTGCGAAGCAATCAGGGCTGGTGAAACTGGAAGACCTCGGACGTGACTTGGGCACGACGCCGGCCGAACTGCACAAAACGCTGGAAAAGCTGTGGCGCGAGCGGAAAGTCACCATGTCGGCCGCGGAAGGCCGTGGCGGCTTGTCGGCAGAGGCGCAGCGCTGGCAGATGGCGGAGCCAGGTAGTGGCGGCAGTGCGGCGAAGTTGGGGCATGTGGAATTGCGGAACAATGCCGCGCTTATTGCCAACGAGAACTGGAGATTCCAGTCTGCCCCCGACAAGATCAAAGCCTTCAAGGAATGGCTCGCCACGCAGGTTGAAGCCGATGTGCTCGGGGAAGATGACCTCTGGCAGCGCTACGCGATGGAAGGCTTCCGCAAGGGCGCTGGCCGTGCCTTCGACGACGTGCAATCCAAGCGGTTCGGCCCGAAGGCAGGGGACTTCTACGAGGGGTCGCGGCGGGAGTTTTTGCGCAGCGCGTTCGGCCGCCCCGTGGCCGTGGAGAAGGTGAAGTTGCTCGCCGGCCGGGCGTATGACGACCTGGCGGGCGTGACCCAGGCCATGTCTACGAAGATCGTTCGCAGTCTGACGGATGGCCTGGTCCGAGGTCAAAGCCCGCGCGAGATCGCCAGGCAGATGGCAAAGGACGTGGAGGGCATCGGGCAGCGGCGCGCCCTGCTCATCAGCCATGACGCTATCATTCGCACGCACGCGGAAGGCCAGTTGACCGCCCTGGAGGAACTCGGGGTCGAGGAAGTCGGCGTCTCGGTGGAGTGGTCTACCACGGGCGATGAGCATGTCTGCTTCCCCGCGTGGACGATGGTCGAAACGGAGCAAGGGCCGCTGCCGATCCAGAGCGTGCGCGTGGGGACGATGGTCCAGACGCGCGTCGGCTTTCGGCGAGTCAAGGCGGTATCCGACCGGGCCTACAGCGGACGAATGACCACGATCCGGGCCGGCGCGCACACGCTCACTTGCACGTCGCGCCATCCGATTTGGGTTCAGAAAAACGGCTGGGTGGATGCGAAAGACGTGATCGCCGGCAATGACCTGCGCACGTTCGAGGGCCAGACGGTGGAAGTCAGCCGCGTGGAACACTTCCGCGTAGGGGGCGCGCCGGGCGTTGCGGCGGAGGCGACCCAGCGCACGGGCCGGCCGGGCACGTCCTTGCGGGTACGGCGGGCCGCGTCCGGCCTCTCTTTGCGGGTGTACGATTTGCAGGTGGAAGACCGGCCGGAGTTCTTCGCGAACGGGATTCTGGTACACAACTGCGAACTGTGCGAACCCCTCGAAGGCGTGACGCTGAAGCTGGACGAGGCCCGTGGCATGTTGCCACGGCACGTTTTGTGACGTTGCGCATGGGTGCCCGCGGGCGTGGGCGAAGACAGCAAGGGCCAGAAGGACAGCAAGTCGGCCATCGACAAGGCCATCCGCTCGTCCCGCGCAGGCGATGAGGAGTGGGGGCCGGGCAAGGCGATTGCCAAGACGCGGCCGGAGAGCATTCTCCGGAATGCGCTGGAAGAGTTCAGCCGGTTTCTGGCCGCGAACGTGTTCTGCCCTACGGGTCCAGGCGGCGGCATCGACCCATCGTGCGGCCCTGGATTGGCGGGTCGTCAGGCGTCTAAGAAAGAGATTCTGGCAGCGAATAAGATAGCGATGGACAAGGTCACGAACGCCCGCCGATTGATTTGACACGCCGATTTGCACCCGCCAATTCCATTGCGGTAACGTCATGCCGCAATGGAGCACATCGTTTCCAACGTGGTTCCCCAGACCCGCCGTGAGCGGTTGCACGGTCGGGACTATCTCGTTGCGCCCCTCTCCCTGATCGTGCCGGGCGTCCTGAACGGCTCGCAAGGCCCCCTCTACTATCCCCCCGAAGAAGTCAGCCGCGACCCGTTTGCCTGGAATCACATCCCCCTCGTCGTCAACCACCCCACGCGCAACGGCCAACCCGTCTCCGCGCGAAGTCCAGAAGTCCTCGAAAAGCAGGGCGTGGGCTTCGTGTTCAAGGCCGCCTTCAACGGCAAGCTCACCGCGGAAGGGTGGTTTGACGTGGAAGCTACGCGCCGGGTGGATAACCGCGTGCTGGTGTCCCTGGAGAAGGGGCAACCCATGGAACTGTCTACCGGGCTGGGCACGGAGAATGTCCCGGCAGCGAACGACGCGAACCACAACGGGAAACTGTACACGCACATTGCCCGGAACTACCGCCCTGATCACCTGGCCATCCTGCCTGACGGAAAGGGGGCTTGCTCCCTGGAGGACGGCTGCGGGGTGCTGGTCAACGAAGACGCCGAATCCCTCCTCTCCGAACTCGCCGACCTGATCGGCGTGAACGTCCTGGGGCAGGTGCGCAGCAAGGTCACGGGGTTCTTCAAGCGCAAGAACGCCGGCACCGGTGCGGGCGAAGTCCACGAGGCCGCGCAAACCGGAGCCATGACGCTCAGCGAAGAGGATCGCGCCCGCGGGGCGAGTGTGTTGCCGGGTATCCGCCCCCCGTGGGCCACGGACGAAGCCAAGTGGGAACGTGCCAAGACTGCGGCGGACAAGGGCGGGCACGCGGCGGAGTTGTACGGGGCCGTCGTGGCGCACATCTACCGGAAATTGGGCGGCGTGATTGAGAACGCGGCCCCTGTTACCAATCAAGAAACGGGAGATTCCGATATGGATCGCGCGAAGACCATCGCCTTCCTCGTCACGAACTGTGACTGCTGGAAGGGCAAAGAGAAAGTCCTGGAGAACCAGGAGGCGTTCTCCGACGCTGACCTCGCCAAGCTGAAGGCCAACCTCGAAAAGGCCAAGAACGAAGAGGTCGTCGCGAACGCCGCCCGCGCGGGGTACAAGACGCTCTTCGGTGCGACCGACGCGCAGCTCACGGCCAACGCCATGCCCGCCTTCATCCAGGAAAAGATCGACGCCAAGAAGGAAGGCGAGGAAGAGGACGAGGAAGAGGAAGAGGGCAAGAAGAAGCCCACCGAGAACAAGAAGGTCAAGCCCGCGAAGCAACCCACGGCCAACGAGTGGTTGGCCACGGCCCCCCCGGAAATCAAGTCTGCCGTGCAAAACGCCATGGCCATTGAGAAGGCGGAACGCACGAAGCTCGTTGAGCGCCTGACCGCGAATCTCCAGGGCGATGCCAAGACGAAGCTAACGACTCGGCTTCAGGGCAAGCCCCTCGACGAGTTGCGTGACCTGGCAGAGTTGCTCCCCACGGCCAACACGCAGGAACCAGACCTGATCAGCGTGCCCTCGTTCCTGGGAGCGGGCTGGGCAGGCGGCCCGGTTGGCAACGGCGAACCGGAACTCTTGGACCTCCCTGTGATGAATTGGGCCACGGACAAGTAACCATCCAGCGGGCACGCCCGCATTCACCTGATACACGCGAGGTATTCCGATGGCAGAAGGCAATCGCATCATTCTCTCGGGCGAGCCGAAAGGCGTGTTCGAGGAAATCATCGTGGACGGCACCCCCAAGCCTGGAACGATCATGTACCGCAAGAACGTCGCCGAAGTCGGCGGCGTCGGCGAGTGGGAACCCGCCGGCACCACCGCGGCCCTCGGCATGGGTGCGGACGGCGATCAGATTCCCATCGCGGTCCTACTCTGCTTTGCCGATCATGCGGCCTGCCCGCCCGGCAAAACGGCGGACGACGCCTATGTGGACGCCGACCGGGGCGCGGTCTATTTCCCCGCCCACGGGGAGAAGCTCAACATCCTTTTCGGCAACGCCTCCGGCACCGCCGATGACGTGGCGATTGGCGACAAGATGATGGTCGATGACGGCACGGGGAAGCTCGTGCCGACAACCGGCACTCCAGAAAGCGAACCGTTCGTAGCCCTGGAGGCCATCACCGATCCGACTGCGGACCAGTTGTTCGCGTGCCAGTACACCGGCCATTAACTCACCCGCGGGCTGACCCCGCGTCTCTTTGGAGATTCCCCGATGCAACTTATCGATAATTTTGCCCCGGCTTTCAACGGGGACGCCTCGCAGCCGGTCGCGCCGGGGGTGATGGCGGACCCTAACTACCTGCACTTCCGCCGTCCGTACCTGCCCGACAACGGGCCGAACGTCGGACGGCCGTGCGTTACCGTCAACACCGGCCGCTGGACCGTGGAGAAGGGCGAAAAGAAGCCCGTCCGCGAGCAACACCGGGCCATCGATCTGCTCAACAAGGGCTATCAGATTCCGCTCTGGGTTTTGAACGCAACCTCAATGCGCCGTGACGACTGGATTCAGATCGACAAGGAGGCGCAGCTCGCTTACCGCAACCGGCTGAAGTTGATTGCTGATCTGCAATCGCGCGTCCAGGTGGGCGGCTTCAACGGCTGGAGCAAGCTGACCTACGAATATGATGCCATGTCCGACGCACACAAAGCGGTCGTTGACATGGACGGCCTCTCCGAAGGACGGAGCGACGCGCCGCTGTTCCTGCCGCGCTCCGTGCCGCTGCCGTTCACGCACTCGGACTTCTTCTACAGCGACCGCGTTCTGGCGGCTTCGCGGGCCAACGGCGGGACTGGCCTGGACGTGTACAGCGCGGAGCAGGCCGCCCGGCGCGTGGCGGAACTGGTCGAGGACACGGCCCTCGGCATTGTGACCGGCATCACCTACGGCGGGCGTACCGGCTACTTCGCGCACAACCTCGCTTCCACGGTGTTCGGGCTGACGAACTACACGAACCGGAACACGAAGACCAACTTCACCACGCCGACGACCACCAACGGGCCGACGAGTTACGCCGAGTTCTTGGCGGCGTTCGAGACGCTGTACCTCGACAACGTCTACGGCCCCTATGCGATCTATCACTCCACGGACTGGTCGCAGTACATGAACTCGCCGTTCAGCACGTCGGGCGGCAACCACCCGAGCGAAACGCTCCGGTCGATGCTGCTCAAGCACCCCGACGTTGCGTCCGTGGAACGCCTCGACCGGCTCACGTCCACGTTCACGGTCATCATCGTCGAGCTGAATCGCAAGACGATTCGATTCCTCAACGGGATGGACCTGACCACCTACCAATGGGAAAGCCGCGGCGGGATGCAGAAGAACTTCAAGGTCGGCGTCGTGCATTCGGTGCTGTGCCTGTCCGACTACTCGGGCAAGTGTGGGATTTTGCACGGCACTACGTCCTAGTTGACGGAGTGCAATTGTAGCATATTCGCCCTGCGTAAGGAGCACTCGGAATGTCAGAGCAAGCAGTCCTCGACCCGCCCAAGGCCAAGAAGAAGTACCTGTTTCAGGTGCTCGCCGGATCGCATTGGGAGGCGGGCGACGTGGTGGATGACCGGGGACACACGGTCACGAAGGACATCCAGTACGGCCCTGGCCGTCCGGCGGGCGACCTCGTCGAAACGGACGTGGAACTTGACAAGCGCTTCAACCGGCCGAACTCCCAAAAGTTCAAGCGGCTGGGCGAAGGCGTTCAGCGCGACACGAAAGATGTGGAACTGAATGCCGAGCGCCAGCGGGCGACGCTCGCGAGCGCGGGCTTGCGCAAGGCGCTGGAGAAGATGCAGCGCGCCGAGTTGGTGGCCTGGGCGGAAGAGCAGGAGATCGACCTGGGCGGAGCGGTCAAGCGCGATGACGTGCTGCGGATTTTGCTGGAGGCCGTGGGCTAAGGCCCGCGCGGCGGAGCGGCGTACCAGGTTTGCCGTCCGGCGCGGAGCCGATAGCCGCCGGGCCGTTTCACGAGGGGCCGATGGCACGGACTGACTCCGACATGGTGAAAGCGGTGATGCTGCCGGGCAAGGACTACGACACGGATGTTAATCCGAGTCTCACCCGGTTCATTGCCATGGCCACGGCCCTGACGGATCGGGTCAACACCTGCGCGACCGGCCGCGGCATCACGCTCACGACCTCGGAACTTCTGGAAATCGAAACCTTACTGGCCGCTCACTTCTATCAGGCGAGCGACCAGGGCTACACGAACAGGAGCACCAAGGGCGCAAGCGGCGCGTTCCACGGACAAACCGGGATGCGTCTGGAAGGCACGAAATACGGACAAGCGGCGTTGACCATGGACATCTCCGGGTGCCTCGGGTCGCTTGGCAAGACGCGGGCGCGTGGCGCATGGCTCGGACGTGCGCCGTCTGAGCAAACGGATTACGAGGATAGGGATTAGCCCATGCCGCCGCTGGAAACGAGCGACCGCTGGCAGACGGCGACCCTCTGGGAATACGTCGGCAAGGACCGCTTCGGGCAGCCCAAAGTCAGCAGCACGCCCATTGAGTTAGACGTGCGTTGGAATACCGCTCGGCGGCTGGTGCTGGTCCCAGACGGCAACAAGGTGGCCCTGGAAGCGGAAGCCGTCGTGAACCGCCAGATTGGGATCGGTAGCGTGCTCTTTCTCGGCGCATTGGCGGACTGGACGGGCACGGGTTCCGGCTCGGCGGGTGAAGAGAGCGAGCTGTGGGAAGTGGTGACATACGACGAGACACCGGACCTCAAGGGCCGCAACTTGCGTCGTGAGATCGGCCTGAAGAAATACCGCGACACGCTGCCCACGTTGGGGTGAGCCATGGCCAAGGTGGATGGGATTGGCAGGGTACTCAAGGCGCTCAAGCGTCTGGAGCAGAAGTACCAGGGCCGCAAGGCGAAGGCCGGCATCGGTGAGAGCGTCATCGTGGGTTTCACGGCCGCGTATGCCCTGTTCGTGCATGAGGACATGGAGGCTGACCACAAGGTCGGCCAAGCGAAGTTCCTGGAGCAACCCGCGCGGGAGCTGTCGAACAACGGCACGCTAGGCGGGATTGTCCGCAAGGCCGTGCTCGCGGGCCGAACGGTGGTGGAAGGACTGTTGCTCGCGGGCCTGCGGCTCCAAAGAGAGGCCCAGCTACTCACGCCCGTAGACACCGGAGCCTTGAAGGGCAGTGCGTTCGTCCGCGTTGAATGAGGCTAGACATGGTTGCCGCGAATGAGCTTTCTGGTCAGCGGGTTGCCGTGCCTCCGCCACCGCAAGTAATGCATTTGGCACCAACCCCGTCTTCCGCAAGCGCTGTGTCTCACGCAACCTTCGACATTGCACATAGGCCTGGGAGACTCGACGGCCCTTTTTGCCGCTCTAAGTTTGTTGGCTACCGAGATTTTGCGCCGTGTCTCTTCGCTCACAAGATGGCCTTTTCTGGAGGCAGACATTTTGGCGCGGGTTTCAAGACTGAGTTCCTTGCCGAGGCTGGCTTCACGCATTTTTGCAAGGGTTTCAGGGGTTCTGTTTCTTGCATGATGTGCCAGCATCGCTCGCTGCTCGGGACTGACAGGGTGGCCGCGCTGAGCGACCGACATGCGAGAGCGAGTTTCAAGGCTACGCTTACTCCCAAGGCGTTTAGCCGCTGCTTTCGCGATATGTTCCGGGGATTGCTTCTTGCCTCGGTGTGCGGCTCCAATCTTGGCGCGAGACTCTGGCGAAAGTTTAAGGCCACGGTTGCTGCCAGCCAGCGGCGCGATGTTGTAGCCGTGCCGAGCCTCGGTCGTTCTCAGCGCGTCGATAAACGTCTGTTCGTTCCTCACGCACTCGTCTGCCAAGCACCGCATAAGAATCTGGAACTCAAAAACATCCTCGCCGTACTTGTTCCAAGCACGCTGCAAGTACCTGTTCTTGTGCCTGCCAGACCTCAGTTGGCAGAAGTGATTTGCCCGACGAATCCGGAACGAGATCGCCGCGCTGCCGACGTATCGCTTGCCGTTCGCGGTGTTCACGATGGCGTAAACGCCAGTGTCGAGTTCGGTAATTTCCGGCATGGCGCTACCCCTCGGGCGACCCCCGATTGTACCTCGGACCGACGCTGATGCTAGGTTGGTTGCGCCTTTGAGGGTTGAATGATGGAAGCCGTGTGGTTCTTCGTCGGCTGGGTAGGCGGGACGATAGCGATGTACGCGCTGGTCGCGATTCAGAGGGCCAACAAGCCGCCCGTGGAAACGCCGCCCCCGTGCGAGCCGAACTATACGCCCCCTCGCGGGCAAACCATGTGGGATTGACTGAATGGCCAGCACGCTTCCACACAGCCAGGCCGACATCGTCGCCCAACTGCTGATCCGTGACAGCATCGGGGCGGACCCAGACGTATCGCCCCTGGGATCGTGGCCGGTGTATGTGAGCGGCGAACCGAACACGCCGGACAACTGCCTGACCGTGTACGACACGGCGGGCGTGGACGACGGCTCCAGCATGATCGACGGCGAGTTGTTCGCTCACGAAGGGATTCAAGTCCGCGTCCGGGCCAAGGACCACCGAACAGGCTGGACGAAGGCCGACGCCATCCAAACCTGGATGGCGGAATCGGTGTACGACGAGATCACGACGGTAGCCGGGGCGGATGGCAGCACGACGTATCTGGTCCACAACTTCTCTCGGATCGGCCGCGTGCTGGCCCTGGGGAAAGACGCTCCGACCTCGAAGCGAAGCCTGTTCACCGTGAACGCTTTAGTCACGGTGAAAGTAGACGAGTAACCTCTTCGGAGAACTGATATGGCAGCACCTTCCAACACCGTCCGCGTGGCTCCCGGCCCGGCCGCTTCGGCGCGTCGGCTGACCGATGGGCATTCGTCCAAAATCGCCTTCGCACGCGACACGGACGTGAAGTTCTGGGAAGTCTCGGGCAGCCCGCCCGGCATCGAGGGCGGCGACGCCATCGACATTACGACGATGCACAACACGGTCTGGATCACGAAGGCCCCGCAGGAGTTGAAGACGCTCACGGCCTCGACGTGGAAGGTGGCCTACGATCCCACGGTGTATGACGAGATCATCGACAACCTGCTCAATCAAGAGGGGTCCATCACCTACGAGTTCCCGGATGGCAGCGACCTGGACTTCTTCGGCTTCCTGCGCTCGTTCATCCCGGACGAACACCAGCGCGGGGTGATGCCTACCGCAACCATCGTGATCGAGCCCACGAACTACGACCCGGTCAACCGCGTGGAAGCGTCCCCGGTCATGACGGAAGTGGCCGGAACGTAACCAAGGAGTCTTTGTGTCTGAAGAACTGAATTTCGACCTGAAGCCCGTGGAAGTTCCCGTCAAGATCGGGGAGCAGCGGTACGTCCTGCGCGAGGCGAGCGAAGAGGCCGCGCGGCAGTGGAACAACGCCAAGCTCCGCGCGGCGCGCATGAACGCGGACGGCAAGACCACGAGCATTGAAGGGCTGGCCGATGCCGAGCCGTTGCTGGTGTCCCTCTGCCTCTGTCTGATCGACCCGAAGACGGGCGAGATCAGGACGGATCGGAACCTCAACCCGGTCACGGTTGCGCTGGCGACGGTGTTAGGCTGGCCCGCGCGCGTGGTCAAGCCGCTCTACGAAAAGGCGTTGGCCATCAGCAACCTGGACGGCAAGGACACACCCGAAGCGCTGGAGGCGGCGATTGCGAATCTTCAAGAGCGGCTGGCGAAACTGCGCGGGGAAGACCTCTCAAAAAACTCGCCCTCCGCCACGACGACGTCTTCGGACTCGCTCGCGAACTCGGGAAACACGTCCACGAGCTGATCGGCTGGGTGGGGCCGCTGACACACCGGCAGTATGAGGCGTGGCAAGCGTGGCGGGAACTTCAATGGGACCGACCCGACCGGCACGACTTCTACCAGATGCAGACGGCGTGCGAAGTCCGCCGGGGTTACACGCGGAACCTGGAGCACCAGCCCAACCAGTTGCGACTCCGGTTCGGTTCGGCAGAGACAAGACCCGTAGCCGCGCTGGAAGAGATACAGCCGTCGAATGTCGCACGGAGCAAGTCGCGTGCGCTCCAGATAGCGGGCGGGTCGGCACTGACGGTGCAGCTCACCCGCGAAGAGGCGGAGCGGATTCGGGATTTGCCGTTGGCAGAAGCGGCGGCGCTTAGGCGGCAGATGGCGGAGCAACAGAGGAAGTAACCCATGGCAGCCGGCGCGGAAACGGAACTGGAACGACTTGTCGTGCGTTTACTCGGCGACCAGACGGATTTCTTGAAGATGCTCCAGGACTCTCAGAAGGAAACCAAGAAGTTCGGCATGGACATGGCGGCGCTCTCGAAGGCCGCGACGGACCCCATGATTGAAGCGCTATCCAAGGTAGGTCGCGCGGCCATGGAGCAAGCGGAACAGCAGGCTGCGGCGGCGAAGAAACATCAAGAGACGATGGCACGCGGGGAAGAAGTGACGAAGTCGGTCATGACCGAACAGGAGAAGTACGCCGAGACAGTCAAGGAGTTGGACGAATTGCTCAAGGCTGGGGCCATCTCCCAAGAGACGTACAATCGCGCGATCGGTCAAGCCAGTCCCGGCCTTAGTCGGCTCCAACAAACGGCTATTGGGGCAATGTCCGCCCTGGGAGCCGGCAGTCTGCTCAAGGAAGCCCTGGGTAACTTCCAGGAAGCCGAGGACATCGGCTTGCGTCTCAATGCCGTTCTCGAAACCAACGGCCGCGAAGTGGGGGAACTCACCGAGCGCTACGACGCCTTCGCGAAGGCCCTGGAGAAAACGACCACGATGGAAGACGACGCGGTAATGGCGATGCTCGCTACCGCGGAGTCGTTCGACCTGACCGCGAGCAAGGCGGAGGAAGCGGTTCAGAACGCCATCGCGATTGCAGCGGTCAATGGCGGCGTGGCCGAGTCGTACATGCGCATCACGGCGGCGATGGCAGAGGGGGACATGGAAAAGGCGATGGGCATGGGCCGTTTGGTCCCCCAGCTGCGCGGGGTGAAGAACGAAGCGGAGTTCGCGGCGAAGTTCCTGAAGCTCACGGCGTCTGGCATGAAGGCCGCGGAGGCCGCGGCGAAGTCTTCCGGCGGGCAATTCAAGACCTTGAAGCGCGACTTCGGGAACATGCTGGAGGAATTGGGCGGGTTCGTTGCGCGCGTGGCGAACCCTGTGGTCATCGCGCTGAAATCGCTTGTCGAGTGGTTCCGTGGGCTGGATGAGGGGGCAAAGATCGCGACGACGGCGGTTCTCGGGTTGGCCGCTGGGCTGGGCACGCTCACGACCGCGTTCGGCTTCGCGGCCCTGACCAATCCGCTGACGTGGCTGGCCGCAGCGGCGGGCGCAGCGGTCTTCTTCACAGCAAAGATCGTGGGGAGCACCGACGCGGTCAAAGACCTGAACAACTGGCTCAAGCAAGCACGGGAGCAGAGCGAACTCGTCAAGAAGAGTTTCGCGGAGAACCCGCTACAGGTCAAGGCGAAAATTGAGGGGTTGCCGGGAGCGGAGCGGAAAGACGCGCTGGCCAAGGAACTCCAGATAGCAGAGGCCATGGTGGAGATTCACAAGCGTACCGCCGAGCGCATTCGGCAGGACCGCGATGAAGCCCTGACCGATAATCCTGGTGACCGGATGGGCAACGCCGGCAAGATACTACGCCGGGCACTCGGCGAATGGCACCCCGTGATGGAGGTCATTGAGACCGCGCTGAAGAATAGCAACGAAGAGTTGGTCGCCGCGAAGGCGAACGCGCTGGCCGTCCGCCGTCAGTTCGAGGCGCTCGCGGGCGGCGGCATGACGGAGCAGGTCCGCAAGGACGTGAAGAAGCTCAACGAGGAACTGGAAAAGACCATCCGCCAGAGCGGCCTGGGCGACCTGGAAAAGAAGCTGGACGATCTTCGCCAGAAGGGGGCGACCGGCCCCGAAGTGGCGCGGACGGAAGCCCTGATTCAGATGGCGCGGGACGCCGACGCGCTCAAGAAAGCCACCGAGGAAGCAGCGGAAGCGGCTCGCAAACTGAACGACGAAGCCGTCGACATGGCCAACGCCCTCGAAGCGGACATCGCCACGTTCGGCATGTCGGCCGAAGCCGCGAAACTCTTCAAGCTGGAGATGATGGGCCTGGACGAGGCGACGGCAGGGCACATTCGCGGGCTGATGGAAGAGAAGGAACGGCTGGACGAGTGGAACAAGGTGATGGAGCGGGGCAAGCAAATCACGCAGGAGTCCATGTCGGCGGGCGATAAATACTGGTCCGCGCTATTTGAACTGGAGGACTTGCTGGAAGCGGGTGCCATCTCGTGGGAAACCTACGAAGCGGCCATCGACAAGGCCGATGAGGCGTTCGCTCAAGCGGGGAAGGATGCCGCGAAGGCCCACAAAGAGATCGCCAAGTTCGACTCGGCTCTCTCCGGCAGCGCGGAAGCCCTCCAGCGTATCGAGGCGTTCCGCGACAAGATCGGCCTACCCACGATCAAGGGCACGGATGGCGCGGCGGCGTCGGCGGTGGTTCAGCAGGCGAACATCGTCCCGAAGCTGCCGGACCTGGGAAAGGTGGATGACTTGCCGGACATCCTGGGGGCTGCCGGGAACGTCGCGGAAGAGTTTGCCGAAGGCTTAAAAGCGAACAAGCTCGACGCGATTAGGGACCAGTGGCTTATGGCCGGCTGGGATGGCGGCTTCCGGAATAACCCCTTCGACGAAAGCGGGAAGCCTGGCAACTTCGGCAGCGACCCGTTGGACCCAGCCGATCCGAACCGCCCTCGAACGCGCATCCCAGTAGGCACTGCCCCTGCGGACAGCGATCTCGGCAATGACGAGATGCTCGCCGCTCTCAAGGACATCAACAAGACGCTCCTAGCGCAAAGCAAAAACACGTTCCAACTCGAACCCATTGGCCTGGAGGACTAGGCCAATGGCAACCAGCTTGGAAGGCGGGCGGCGCACCTGGAGCATGGCGCGCGACGCGGAAGGGCACCGCGAATACAAGATCAAGCACCTCGTCCGCGCCGCCGCCAATGATGGACCGGCCAACGTGATCCGCACGCCTGGCTTGCCTGTCCCCGGCGGCTTCTGGTTCTTCGGGATCGACCTGGACCCGTGGGCCATCTGCCGGCCGAACGCCACCGTGCAGCCGCACCCCGATTACAAGGAAGGAACTCTCGTCCGCTTCTGGATCGTGGAGAACACCTACAGCACAAAGCCGGACAAGCGCTGCAACGAGACGGAGATTGAAGACCCGCTGTTAGAGCCGATGAAGATTTCCGGCTCATTCGTGAACAAGCAGCGGGAGGCGACGCGCGACCGGCACGGCAAGGCCATCCTGACCTCCTCACACGAGATCGTCCGCGGCGCGCAGGTGGAATTCGATGAGCATGCGGGCACGGTGCGCATCGAGCAGAATGTGCCGATCCTGCAACTCGGCCTCTTTTCCCGGATGGTCAACACGGTCAACGATGCTCCGCTCTGGGGCATGCCCGCGCGCTGTGTGAAGCTCAGTAACGCTCCGTGGGCGGAGCACTACTACGGCACCTGCTACCGCTACTTCACGCGCATGTTCGAGTTCGACGTGTCGGCGAAGATCAACCAGAGTACCGGCCTCTTGGAAAGCGGCTTCGACCGCGACCTCTTGGACGAAGGCGGCAAGGCCCTGCACGGCCATTGGGATGAGACGACGGGCGCGTGGACCCTGGACAACATCAACAGCGTAGCGCCGGATCGGTTCAACCCCGCGCACTTCGACAAGGTGAAAGACAAAAGCGGCGAGAACATGCGCGTGATCCTCGATGGCACGGGCAAGCCGATCAACGCCAAGACGATGGGCGTTATCACCCTGGCGAGCGACGCGAGCCCGATTGAGATCACCAGCGCGACGCACGGGCTGGCGACGGGTAGTTCCGTCGCGGTGTTCGACGTGGGCGGTAACACGGCGGCGAACGGCAAGTGGGTCATCACGGTCATCGACGCGAACACGTTCAGCCTGGACGGCAGTGCGGGCAACTCCGCGTACACGAGCGGCGGCTTCTGGTACGACCTGTCGGGGCCGGGCAACATTCATGTGGAGAAGTATTCCGAGAGCAACCTGCTGCTTTTGGGCATCCCCGTTTTCTTGGGGTGAGACATGGCTGACGAAGCAACTATCCGCGCGAGCCTGACGATTCGGAAGCTCAGTTCCGATGGCACGATTGTAGTGCTGGACCACCAGAGTCGGCCCAGCGCCTTCACCGTGGACGTGACCGGCGCGAAGGGGCCAAGTCCGGGAGCCGTGACCGCGCGCACCACCGGAACCGTGGTGAGCTTCGGCGAGCTGACCATCCCGAGCCTTTGCACGATCAAGTCCCTGGATGACGACGAAGGGAATTACGTTGAGTACGGGATTTACGACTTGCAAACCGACGTGTTCTATCCGCTCGGCGAAGTGGGGCCTGGCGAAAGCTACGTCCTGAAGCTGTCTCGCAACCTCTTGGAAGAGTTCACGGGGACCGGGACCGGCACCACCGGGGCGACGAATCAGTTCATGGTGAAGTCCTTCAATGCAAACGCGGACGTGAGCATTGAGGCATTCGAGAAGTAGATGGGGTGAAAGCGTGGAAGAGCAGCAAGCCGAAGTGCAACCGCCGGCCCTCAAGAGCCGCCTGACCGTGATTTGCACCGTCTATCACCAACCGCTCGCGGAAGGCGCGGCGTCGGCAGAATCGCACTTCGCGCGCTGGCTGGAGACGGACGAGCAACCCTGTATCCGCCGCCTGAAGGCTACGCCTGAATGGCAGCCCATTGAAGGGCTGTGGCTCACCGAATCCGGGATGCTCTGTCTGACGAATGACGAGGGGCGGTTTCCCCAGGTCCAGCCCACCGACGAAGAACGGCGGGCCGCCGCGACGAAGGTGTTGGAGGTGGGAGTGCTGATGGAAAGCGGCGTGCCCGTTACGCTCTTCGCCAGAATCCTCCCCGGCGAATCCGCCCGGTTCCAACCGCACGATCTGACCGCCCTGCGCATTCGCTGCCGCGCAGGCGTGGCGAAGTACACGGCCTCTGTCTTCCCCCGGTGACATGGCAAACCTGACCATCCCAATCCTGACCGAAGCAGACATGGCCTCCCTTCGGGAGGTACTTCGCTTTGCGAAGCACCTTCAACCCGTCGCCGGCAACGCCATGCGCGAAGACGAGTACATGGCCCCTGAGGTGTACGTCGCGCGGTCGCCCGCAGACGGCATCGTGGGGCTGTCGGAACAGGCTGGCACCGCGTTCGTGGACCTGCCCGGCTCGGCCACCTGCACGGTGTACCGGATCGTCGTCAGTGGCGGCGTGAAAGAGCTGCGGCCCGTGACGGGGCTGACGCGCACCATCCACAACCTATCGACGATTGGCGTGGTCGGGGACTCGTGGATTCTGGTCGCGCGGGACAAGTTCGGCATCTGGTGGGTGGCGGAAGAGCCGGGGACTACGCCCGGCCACTTCATCCTGTGTGTCAACACCACCCCGGATGCGGACGGCTACTTCGACGCGACCTACATGGTCAAGATCGCGGGGGGCAGTCTGCTCGACACGGGCGCGGCGGTCTACCTGCGCGAGGCGAACAGCGCGCCCTTATTGCTGCTCAACGAGGTCTACCACGCTCATATCACCGGGTCATGGAACGGGCGCACGGTGTTCATGACCGGAGATTTCAACCTCATTTGCGAAGAGGGGCGGACGGACGACACGGGGACCGGCGAAGGCGAACTGACGCGGACGAACCGGCTCCGCTTCTACCCGCGCGACGATTGGGAGATCACACGCCCCACCGGGACGGAGAACTTGCGAACGACGCAGGTAAGGTACATTGGGGCATCGAGCCTCACTGTCCGCGAAGAGGGCGGCACGCCGAGTTATAGCAACGTCAGCATCATCACCCTGAGCACGGCGGCGGCCTGGACGCTGACGGAGCCGGCAGCGGGCGAAGTGCTCATCGTTCGGAATTTCGACGTGTACGAGGGCAACGCCCTACGCGGGACGAATGTCTGGAAGCTAATCTTCGCCGACGATGACTTCGACCTGACGGACAACATCGCGGGCACCGCGGCGGGGGAGCAGGGCGACGAGATCACGGTCTTCACCCAGGGGTACACCGGGGACGTGGACGTACTCACGCGCTGCCTGGCGGGAGTGCTCAAGAAAAAGACGCTCTCGTTCGTGCGTGGGCTTCTCGATTCCGTGTCAGCAGAAACGGACGCATAATCCATGGGCTTCAAGACCGCAGACCGTGTCCTCGATACGACCACGTCTACCGGCGTGGGTACGATCACACTGGCCAACAGCGCCCCGACCGGCTACCGCACGTTCGGCAGCGCCATCCAGGCGGGGGAGATCGTCCCCTATTGCATCGTCGGCGGTGCGGAATGGGAAGTCGGCTTCGGCACCTTGGCTACCACCACACGCCTGAAACGGGACTACGTCCTCGCTTCCTCGAACAGCGGAAGCCGAGTGAACTTCAGTGCCGGTACGAAGAGCGTGTACATCACGCACAGCGGGCACCGCGAGTTCGGTGGGCCGGCGTTCCTGGCAACACAATCCAAGACGGTTGCGAATACGACCACGGAAACGACGCTCTTCGGCGCGGAGGGTTCTGGGAGTCTCTCCTTTCCGGCGGGGTCGCTCTTCCTGGGACGGACAATACGCATTTGCCTGTCTGGGTTCATGTCCACTATCCTCACGGCCGGAACGCTGAACATTCAGGTCAAGCTCGGCTCGACGGTCATCTGTGCAACCGGGGCGGCGGCGGCCCCCTGGAGCATGTCGAACGATGGCTGGCGCTTTGATGCGGAGCTGACCATCCGCGATACCGAAACGGACACCGGCACGGGCACTATCGAGGGCGACACGGTTTTCGGACAGGGCTTGTTCTCCGCGCGCGACCCCGCGTACACGACCGCGCACGGGGCGTTTGCCGTGGCCACCGCGGCCGTGGCGGTGACACTTTCCAGCGATTTAGTCCTGGACGTAACGGCGACCTGGGACACGGCCGACGCGGGCAACACGATCACTTGCACGAACGCCATCGTCGAGGTGCTCAACTGATGACGATGTTCGCGCGGCAACCGATGGCGGAAGAACCGTACTCGGGGGCGAGCGGCAACGGCGTAGCGGGTTGCTGCTGCGGCGGAGACACCATCGGCCCGTGCTGCGGCTGTACGTCGATGCCGCATGACTACACCGTGGTCATGGCCGGCGTAACGGATGGAACGTGTACGGGGTGCGGCGCGGCCCACAACCGAACCTGGAATCTAATCTTCAATGATTCCGCCCCCAGTGATTGCCGTTGGTTTGACACCCTTGGCGTTGTGGACCCCTGCGATGCAATTGATTCGCTCGGAGTCGAAATCACCTGCGATGGGACTTACGTTTACGTCAAGTTCGCGGGTGACCGCTCCTATGCCAGCTATCGCAAGCTCCAAGTGGATTGGAGCTGTCTGGGTTCCAACGAGTTGGACCTTTACGCTTCTGACGCTGGGTGCGCGAACTACCCGGCAACTGTGACGGCAACGCCAGCATGATTGAACTACCGACCTGTCGATGGCGGGGTAAGGAAACGCGAACGGGATGGCACGACTGCGCGTCATCCAAGCTCGTCCACGGCCCCCACGGCGTGCGCGATGAGCTTTGCTCGGATTGCTACCTGCGCGACCACGAGCCGCCCACAGAAGAGCGACAGTCTTTCAAGCCAAAGGACGCATGCGTCCATCTGGGCGAACCCACGGGCGAACGGCGGGAATGCGCCTCGTGCGCGGGAACGGTGTTCATTAAACTCCGGACGTGTGCCGTCCATGGGCGCTGTACGACGGCCAAACAGATAGCCGACGTGGCCTGCTGTCAGGGCTGCTCAGATTTCTCGGTAGCCAAGAGCGCCTGATTACACCTTCATCGTGTGCGCAACTCGGGATGATTCTCCAGAAACTCCCTTCGTGCGGCTTCGGTATCGTGCCAGAGTTGTCGCGGTGTTTCGGGCCAGTCCTTCACGGGCTTGCCTTGGTGGGTCTTCTCCAGCCTGCCCAAGAGCGCCTCATAATTCTCCAGTCGTTCGGCGGGCACGAGAGGAGGCTGGAGTTGCGTTGACGTGGGCCATTGGAGGGAGAAGGACACCACCAACGCGATGAGAAGCAGCACGACGCCAACGCGGACGGCCATGAGGCACCTTGAGTAGACGGGGGCAACCATCTTCCCCTATAAGCAATTCGCTCGTCACGGTCAAGCATTTTTCCTGCCCGCCGCCCTGACCGCCTCCCGCAGCCTTCGCACGTCCTCTTCCCCCCAGAAGTAATCCCCCGACGTGTCCTTCCGCGGCGGCTTCAGCTTGCCGTTGCGCAGGAGCGAGTACAGCCGCGTGCAGGTGATGCCCACGCGCCGGGCGGCTTCCGACGATTTTACGAACATGATGATGCGTTCTCCTTTCACGGCAACCATGGTTGCCGACGTGCCAGGGCGGACGCAATTTGTGTTCGCCGTGCGCGGGCGGGTAACGTGGCTCGCTATGAGATGGCAACACGGCCTGACCACGGTTCCCGAACGGCGCGGCGACCTGCTGCCGCGCACGCTCGCCAGTCTCAAGGCCGGCGGGTTTGACCGGCCCCACCTGTTCATCGACGGCGACCACGACGGGGCCAGCTGGGAACGCGAGTTTGGCCTGAAGGCGACGGCCCGTTCCGAGCGCATCCGCACGGCGGGCAACTGGATGCTGGCCCTCTACGAGCTGTACTACCTGGACCCCAACGCCGACCGCTACCTCATCACGCAAGACGACCTCGTGTGCGTGCGCAACCTGCGTGCGTACCTGGAGAAGTCGCCCTATCCCGAGAAGGGCTACTTGAACTGCTACTCGTTTCGTGCCAATGAAACGGTCATCGCGGGCAAGCCGCCGGGGTGGTATCCGGGCTACTACCTGGGTTCCGGGCCGCCGGGATTCCAGAAGGGTCTCGGAGCCGTGGCGCTGGTGTTCACGCGCGAAGCGGTGATGACGCTGCTGAAGGCGGAGCACATGGTCGAGCGCCCGCAAAACGCCCATCGCGGTTGGAAGGCTGTGGACGGCGGGATCGTCACGAGCATGAACAAAGCGGGCTGGCTGGAATACGTTCACGCGCCGTCTTTGGTCCAGCACACGGGGAAGGTGAGCAGTATGCAGAACCGGGAACACCCCCTGGCGGAGAGCTTCCCAGGGGAAACTTTTGACGCGCTGGAATTGCTCCGGTGATGCTGGGCGACGTGGTCGAATCTGCCCTGTCCGCCGTGGGCCTCACGTCCGAGCGCGTGGAAAGATGGGTAGGCCGCCCGTGTGGGTGCAAAGAACGGCGTGAGAAGCTGAACCGCCTGGGGCATTGGGCGCGTCGAATCATGAGTGGGAAGCGCGACCGGGCGGGCGAATACCTGGAGCAGATCCTAGAGGAGTGAGGTCATGCGTGACTGCCCGCGTTGTGGTGAGCGTCTGAACGCAACTCAAGTGCCCATGGCGACCTATCTGCGCAAGTGCCGGGGCTGTGGCTATGCGGACCTGAACGGAGAGCCGATAGACACCCCTGCGATGCGCGAGGAATACGCCGTCCGGGCCGCATTGGCAATTCGCTACGCCCTGGGGAGGGACGTATGAAACTCGCCACCGATTTGGGGACAACCGGGGTTTGAAATGTGCTGCTACCCGACTAAAATAGGCGAACCCGAACAGGCGTTGGTCGCGCCTGACGGGTTCTACACACTCAGGCCGAAAGGGGCTGTGAGCATGTCCGGGCACGATACGTCCTTGCCGCTTTTTGAACAACCCCAACTTCTGGAAGCATCGCCCGCTGGATGCGTCTATGTTGCCACCAACCTTATCAACCGAAAGCAGTACGTCGGCAAAACACGCAAGACGCTGGATCGCAGAAAGTGGGAGCACAGGCGCGATGCTGCTGGTGGTATCACCAGGGCTTTCCAGAGGGCTTTGCGAAAGTACGGCTTCGATGCGTTCTCGTGGGAGACCGTGTTTGAGCACGAAGACGAAGCGGAATTGAACAAAGCCGAAGTGGCTTTCATTGCGGCGCTGGGGTCGAAAGTCCCGCACGGGTACAACATGACCGATGGCGGCGAAGGGAGATCGGGGTACAAGCTCTCCGAAAGCACCCGAAAGAAAATAAGTCTGGCCAAGATGGGTAACAAGATATGGCTGGGGAGAACGTGTTCGCCGGAACACAGGAAGAAGATCGGTCTGGCCAACCTTGGCAAGAACAAGGGGAAGAAGCACACGGAAGAGGCCAAGCGGAAGATCGGCGAAGCATCCAAGGGAAACAAGACCAGATTTAGATCAGGGCACGTTCTTTCTGAGGAGACCAGAAAGAAGATGAGCAAGTCCCACAAGGGTAAGGTCTTTTCGGAAGAACACAAGGCAAACCTTCGCAAGAACCATACCCGACCGATGAAGGGGAGGACGCACTCGGAGGAAACTAGGCGGAAGATGAGCGAGGCTCACAAGGGCAACAAGAACAGCTTGGGACACAAGGCGTCGGAAGAAACGCGGAAGAAAATGAGCGAGGGTATCAAAAGGACGTGGGAGCGGAGAAAACAACAGCACACACAGGAAAAGAAACCGGCTGATGAAGGAGAAGTAGCATGCGTTTAGCTGTGTTCCAAAATGGGGACGAACCCGAGTTGGCCTCTACCGCTGTCCTGCTCCGCGCCGCGGGCTACGACGTGAAATACTGCGGCCCCACCCTACGCAAGGCGCTCACGGACGCGGGCTGCGACACGGTGCTTTCGGTAGAGCACATGTACGCGCTCGGGTATGACCGGCTGGACCCGACCATTGGCCCCGCTTCGCTGGAAGACATGGAGCGATGCGACCTGTTCCTGGAGATCAAGGTCCGCAACATCCCGAAGATCATCGCTCGTTGGCCTCGGCTCGCCAAGCGGATAGCCTGGAAAAGGGTAAATGGTTCTTGCCCCGAAATCTGCCCCAAGGGCGGCGACGAAGTGAACCTGCCCTGCCCGGTCATCACGGCCTGCCTCTGGTACGGCACCGATCGCTACCGCCACGGCAAGGCGATTCAGCCCCAATCGTCCGACGAACATCTCGCCAGCCGTGCCGTCACGCTGCAAGATCACCTCGCGGCGGCGGCGGACATCCAGTTGCACGACACGGAATCCATGGCCTATGTCTTCTGGCCACCGTACCCGCGTTCGGGGGAGTACGACCGGATCGACCGCTCTGGGCTGAGCAGATTCGACCCGCCGTTCGGCGTGTGTCACAACGTCTACGCCTGGGGCTACCGCGACCTTGTGGACCGCTGCGTACAATCCTACGGATGTCGATTCCACGGCAACGGCTCTCCCGCCGGGCAGGTGCCGCACAGCGCCGTTCCGGGCATCGCCGCGCGGGCGCTGGCCATGGTTCACCTGAAGAGCGTGGATTGCCCCGGCTGGGCGCTGTACGAGGCCCTGCTCGCGGGCTGCCCCGTCGTCACGGGCCGCTTGCTCAACTCCCGGATGCTGGCCTACGGCCTGTTGGAAGACGGGGTGACGTGTTACGAGTTCGGCGTGCCGGCCACGCTGGAGTACGGGCGCGGCGACCCGGACCTGGAGAAGTGTTTCACCGACATCGGGGCGGCGCTGGAAAAGCTACGCGACCCGGCGGAGAACCGGCGTGTCGGCGAAGCGGGGCGGAAGCGGCTGAATGATCTCATGTGGAGCGAACGGCGTGACGGCGATTCGTTCCGGGCGTTCCTGGCGCGGCACTTCGGGGGCTGAGATGCACATCCGCGAGTTCCTCGATAAGTTCACGCAAGCCACGAGCGACGGCTGGCTGGAGTGGGACGAAGCCCTCTTGCTGGCGGCCTACGCCGAACTCACGCGCGGGCCGCTCGTGGAAGTGGGCAGCTACGCCGGGCGCAGCGCCATGCTCTTGGCGCAGCTGCCCGATCACGCCTACCGGGACCGCTACCGACGCCTCTACTGTGTGGACCCGTGGGCGGACGGCTTCAACGATACGCTGACCGGCGACGATGTGTTTCGCATGTTCGCCGTGAACATGGCCAAGATTTCAGGGGCGGACGTGGTGCCCGTGCGGGCGCGCGTGGAAGACACCGAACCGATCCCCGCCGAGTTCGTCTACCTGGACGGCGACCACACTTACGCGGGCACGAAGTATCAGATAGAGTGGGCGTTGCGGTGCCAGCCGCGCTTCGTGGCCGTGCATGACGTGGACGATGAGGGGGACGGCCGGGACGTGAAGCTGGCGATTACCAAACTGCTTGGCCCGTGGAAAGAGCGGATCGGGCGGCTGGCGGTGTGGGAGGTGAGGAATGGATAGCCGGATCATCGAGCGGACGACCTGCCGCGTCTGCGGCTCGCCCAAGCTGACGCCGCTGTTCTCGCTGGGAACACAAGCAGTTTCGGACTTCGTTCCGGCGGACAAGGTCCACGCGGGCGTGCAGTGCCCCTTGGACGTGGTGCTCTGCGAGGGTTGCACGCTGGTTCAACTGAAGCACACCGCACCGCAAGACTTCCTCTACACGCGGCATTACTGGTATCGCTCGGGCGTAACGCAAACCATGCGGGACGCGCTGGCGGACGTGGCCCGAGCTGCGTGTGAGCGCGTCAATCTGAAACCCGGAGACGTGGTCCTCGACATCGGCAGCAACGACGGGACGCTGCTGCGTTTCTTCCCGGATGACTGCGTTCGCGTCGGCGTGGAACCTGCGAACAATCTGGCGACAGCAGAGAACTATCGCGGACTCACGCTCATCCATGACTTTTGGAACTCCCGGAGTTACTTTGAAGTAGCGACTTCGAGTAGAGCGAAAGCGTTGATGTCCGGCATAGGCCATCCGCGAAGCGACCTGGCCAAGATCGTCACTGCCTGTGGCTGTTTTTATGACCTCGAAGACCCTTCCGCGTTCATCGCCGACGTGGCGAAGGTGCTCCACCCGGAAGGCGTCTTCATCGCGCAGCTTATGTGCCTCAAGCAAACACTGGAGCTGCGCGACGTGGGTAACTTCGCGCATGAGCACCTGGAGTTCTACTCGCTCAAGTCGCTGGAGCACCTGTTCAACGCGCACGGGTTGATGCTCTACGACGTGGAAGAAAACGAAGTAAACGGGGGTAGTTACCGACTCTTCGTCCGGCACGAGGGGGCATCCGTCGGCGCGCATGACCCGCACGGGCCGGACTACGGACGGATACGGGATGCGCTGGAAGCCGAATACTACCTTTCGCACCCGGAAGAGTACGTTACTTTCGTCGCGAATTTGGAAATCAATCGAAAGCGCTGCGTGGACTTCATTCGCTCCGAAGTGGCCAAAGGCAAGACCGTCTGGGTTTACGGCGCGAGCACAAAAGGGAACGTCATTCTGCAATACTACGGTTTGGGCGGGGCGGAATCGGGCGACTACCTTATCACGGCCGCCGCGGATCGCTCCCCCGAGAAGGTTGGCCTGTACACGGTTGGGACGGGAATCCCCATCGTCAGCGAAGCCGAGTTCCGCAAGGCCGCGCCGGATTACGCACTGGTGCTGCCTTATGCGTTCCTGCCCGAGTTCATGGAACGCGAAGCGGCGTGGCGAGCCAACGGCGGTCGCTTCCTCGTTCCTCTTCCTGAGTTCAAGGTGGTGTGATGGACGAAAGATGGGTGGCTCTCGCCATCGCGTTCTTCGGGCTGTCGCCTATGTGGCTGCACCTGATCGTGTACTCGCTATCGAAGCGATACCGGGATTGGGTCAACAAGGATGAAGGGATAATGGGATAATGTTCCTCTCCCCCGAGGTTTACCGTAGTCTGGTGAACATCTCTCCTATCCTGTGCGTGGACCTCGTGCTTCGCGCGCCCAACGGGAAGTACATCCTGTTCAAGCGGAACAATGAGCCGCTCAAGGGGCGCTGGTGGGTAGCGGGCGGGCGCGTGTTCAAGGGCGAGTCTGTGGCTACAGCGTGCCGGCGGAAACTGCTGGAAGAAACGGGCATCGACGGGGACACGCTCACGTTCCGGCTCCTAGGGTTCTTCCAGGACGTGTTTCCTTGTAGCTTCGTCGCGAACGAACCGTACCACGCGGTTTCGTTGGTGTTCGCGGCAACCATTGACCCGGCGACAATCCGCATGGATGCTCAGCACTCCGAATGGGGACTGTTCGACACGCTGCCCGAAGATTGCGTCATCTACGAGGGGAACACATGAGACGGGCCTTAATCCTGTCGCCGGAAGACTCGTTATCCACCGGGGGGAATGCATAATGGCACCGGACTTAAACCGAGAGGAAGATGACCGCCTGAGAAAACTGGCCGGCCGAGATGATCCCGAAGAGAAGCCTGGGTTTGTGTTTCCGCAACCCAACGATCAGGCGTTCCTCGCGGAAATCCTGCTTCGAGTCATACGGGCTATGGAGGCGGATGATAGCGGCCGGGCAGAACGCAACGAGAGGGGGATCGAGTGACGAAACGTGCGCTGATCCTGGGCGTGGGCGGTCAAGACGGTTCGTACCTCTGCGACATCCTTCTGGAGAAGGGGTACGAGGTTCACGGGCTGTATCGCCGGTCATCCGTGGACAACCTCACGCGCATCGCGCACGTTCGCGAGCGGGTCACGCTGCACGCGGGAGACGTGACGGACCCGAGTTCCCAGGACGTTGCCTTCATGCGGTCGAGTCCGCACGAGGTCTATCACGTCGCGGACCAGGACGAAGTCGGCCACAGCTTCGCGGCCCCTGGAGTTGCCGTGGCCGTGACCTACGGCGGGACCGTCAACGTCCTGGAAGCCGTCCGAAGGTGCTGCCCCGCAGCGCGCGTTTTCATCCCCTCTTCCGCGACGGTGTTCGGAGACGCCCCGCCGCCGCAGAGTGAGTCCACCCCGTTTGACCCGCGAAGCCCCTACGCCTGCGCGAAGGCGGCGGCCTACTACGCGGCGCGGATGTACCGGGAGCACTACGGGTTGTTCGTCGCGTGCGGGATTATGTTCAACCACGATAGCCCCAGACGTGGCGGCGGCTACCTGCTTCAGCGGATCGCTCGCGGGCAACCGCTCTGGGGTGACACAGAAGCCGTCGTGGACATCGGCTACGCGCGCGAGTACATGGAAGCGGCATGGCGGATGATGCAACTCGACACACCCGACGACTTCGTACTCGGAACCGGGGTTGGCTACCGGATCAAAGATTTGGTAGAGGGCGTGAAGGCGTGGGATTTTCCGAATGCAGGGCTGGTCGCAGACATCAGCAAGGCCCGCCGCGTTCTCGGCTTCAACCCCGTCCATGACGCCGCTTCCGTTCTGGAGATGATCCGAAACACGGAGAGAGGATTGTGATGAGCCAAGGCCCGCCACCGGAAGCATTGCTCTTTTTCCTTCTTGGGCCAATGGCCGTCATCATTCCGATGGGAGCTGTGCTTTTGTTGTACTACCTCTACAGGCTCGTCCGGGAATTCCTTGTATTTCCGTCGGCGGCGTGGGATGCTTTCTACCACTGGCACATCGGGGACTTGGACGGGGGCAATGAATCACAATGAGGATCGGCACCTTCGCGTACAACACCAGCCGCGGCCTCGGCCATCTAGCCCATGACTTCTATCGCCATGGGCTGCTGACCGACGTACTGGTAGTCCGGCACCCGGGCGTACCGGCCAACGCGGACTGGTATCCAGGCGCGCCCGAGGTGCCCCTGCGCGGAATCGCAAACCACGCGGACACGCTCTGCGACTTCGTCCGGGGCAAGGACGCGATGCTCTTTTTCGAGACGCCCTTTCATTGGCCCATCCTGGACTACTGCCGCGAGATCGGCGTCAAGACTTTCCTCGTTACCATGCACGAATGCCATCCAAAGCACCGGCCCGAGCCGTACCGCTACCTCTGCCCGTCGCTCTTGGACATGGAGTATTTCGGCAGCAACGGAACGCTCGTGCAACTCCCTGTCGAATACCCCTGGCGACTTCGCGCCGCCGCCGAAACCTTCGTCCACAACGGCGGCTACCTGGGCCTCAAGGGCAGCGACGGCCACAACCGGGAGGGCACGACCACGCTCATTGAGGCAATGGCGCACGTCACAAGTCCGGCGAAGTTGATCCTGCGCTGTCAGGAGAATGTCCCGGACAAGTGGCGGCGGATGGCCGAGGCGGACCCACGCATCGACTACCGCCCGGAAGCCGTGCCCTACGCAGACCTGTACGCGACTGGCGACGTGTGTGTTGGAGCTCAGAAGTGGAACGGCTGTTCCCTTCCGCTTCAAGAGGCGTTCGCGAGCGGGATGCTGGTGATGAACACGGATCGCTTCCCCATGAACACCTGGCTCCCGCGCGAGCCGCTGATCCCCGTGGCGGGCACGACGCGGCATCAGATTGGTGGTGCATACCTGGAGTTCGAGGAATCCCTGATCGACCCAAAGGCCATAGCGGCGAAGATCGACGCATGGTACGGAAAAGATGTGCGGGAATTCTCACGCCGGGGCAAGGCGTGGTCAATTCAGAATTCTTGGGAGGCGCTACTGCCCGCGTGGAAGGAGGCATTGTCCTCATGAAAATCCGCTGTGAGTCCATCACCCATTTTCTGCCGCGTACCAGCGCGGACGTATACTCCGGCGTCGTTGGCCCCTACGCCATGGCCGGCTACTCCGATGCCGAGTGGTACTGTATCCTCGGACTGCGCACAGGCGATCAGACCGGACTCGGGCAAATCCTCGACCCCGACCATGGCCGGCTCTTACTCGACGTACTTCGCCGCCGTCAGGCCGACCCGCGGTTCTTCTTCGCCGTGCCCAAGTGCCTGTACGATTTGCCTCACTTCTGCGACGGCCAGATTGATTGGTTCCTGGGGCGTGAAAACATTCGCATCGAGGCCGTCGAACGGGACCGGCTCACCGATGATCTGGCGCGCCAGGCGGGCCTGTATCCGCTCATCAGCCGGCTTCAGGAATTCCCGCTGGTGCTGATCGGCCCCGAGCCATTGCGGGCGATGAAGGACGTGCTTCACTACGGGCACTTCGTTCCAATCAGCACGCCGAACTTGCACCGCGAACCGGGCGGCATCGATAGCGCCGTGGAACGGGCGCTGGCCCACCGACGAGGGCGGACGGTCCATCTTGTCAGCGCGGGGGTGAGTGCGGCTATCATCATTGACCGGCTCTACGAAGCCAGCCCCGGCAGTTGGTACATCGACTGCGGGTCGATTTGGGATGCCTTCGTGGGCATCGGTGGGCAACGGGAGTGGCGGGAAGAGCTGTATCACTCGCCGCACCGTCTGGAAGCATGGAAGCGCGATAACATCGAGGGCAAGCATCGTGCATCCTGAGAATCCCGAATGCGAGCAGGACCGGGCCGAAGACCTGCTCGACAACTGGCGGAAGTACGGCTACGTCGTGTTCCCGCAACAGCGGGCCATCTATCGGCAGATCGGGGAGCGGATTCGTGGGCAGATGGTCCTGGAGGCCGGGTGTGGGAGCGGGAACGGCACGGCCATGTTGCACCGTTTCGCCCCCAACATCACCGGCACCGACAAACGATCCGGGAACGTCGCCTTCGCCAGAGCGTTGTATCCGTGGATCACGTTCAACGAGTGGGACATGAGCAACCCCTGGACGGAAGGATACTTCTCTGCCGTCGTGTGCGTCGAAGTCCTGGAGCACGTCGCCGATCCCCGCGCCGCCCTCCGCAACCTCATCGGCGCGGCCACGCGCGAAGTCTGGCTCAGCACCCCCAACGGCATGGGCAAGCCGCGCCCGCCGGAGAATCCGTTTCACGTCTGCGAATACACCGTCGCCGAAATGCGGGCCATGATTGCCGACGCGGGCGGCAAGGCGGTCGAAATGCTCTCGTGGGAATCGTTCCTGCCGCTGTCGGATGATACGGACGTAGACCCGCTGGTTTACAGGATTGTGCTCTAGGAAAGCGAGTTTGTCATGATGAAAGTCATGGGCGCTTATACCCCAATCTGTGAGGAAGACGCCGGGTATATCGACCAGTACCTTTCGGAAGTGGAACGTCTGGACGTTCCGTTCGCCCTCTACTTGGATCGGTGCTCGCCGAAGACGAAGAGAAAAATCACCGGTCATCGGTTATGCCTTGGCTCCGTCGCGAACAACGATCCAGGCAAAGAGTTCAGCGAAAAAGACCGCCAAGGGCCGTTCGATTTGATCGCGGCGGCCGGCTTGCGCTGGGCTGTTTCCTGGGATATGGACGAGACCTACGAAAAGGCGGCCCCGGAGAAACTGGCCGGCTACCTTGCCGGTTCGGATGCAGCCTGTCTGGCGGTCAACGTGGTAACGCTCTGGGGAGACGCCGAGCACATCCGCACAGACATTGGCGGCCCGCAGCCGAAGATATACGATGTGTCGAAGTTCACTTGGAAGTTTCTGAGCGGCGTTACCAACGGCCCCCGCGCCGTGACTCCTACACCAATTCATCCGCGCGGATGGCAATACGAGGACTGCTTGCCGCTAGAGCAAGTCCCGGTTGTCAGCATTCCAGTAGTTTGTTTACATTGGGGACTCATCACGCGGGAATTGCGGCTGTTCCACAAAGCCCGGTGGGACCGGATTTACTCGAATCCAGGCACGGGCGGCGGAAACCCTTACCAGTCATGGAATATGGCCCTTGACGAAGCGGGCTATCCGCCCGTCGTTGAGAGACACCACTTGCTTTAACGAGAGACCCCATGAAAACAGGGTTGTGTTTCGACGAAGTCTTTCCGACGATCCCGGCCGAAGGCTGGCTGGCCGAAGATGAAGCACGACTGCTCTGGGAAATCGCGTCCGTTTGCGAAGGCCCGATCCTGGAAGTGGGCTGCTATTGTGGGCGCAGCACCATTCTGCTGGCCCACTTGGGAAGGCCGGTCTATGCCGTGGACCCGTTCGCCGGATTCAGCCGCGACGATCCGACCGGGGAGGGAATCAAGACGCGGTTCCTGGAAAACCTGGCATACTATGCAATCCATAACGTCTTGCTTTTCCAGCAACGGATTGAGGACTGGGAACCGTGCCCGCTCGGCTTCGCGTACCTGGATGGGGATCACACCTATGCGGGGACGGTGGCGCAGATTCGTAAAGCGCTGGTCTGCAAGCCTCAGTACATCGCCCTGCATGACATTGGCGAGCAGGGGGAGGCCGTGGACGTGACCCGTGCGGCATTCAACAACTTGGGGGCCTGGACGTTGCGGGCGAACCGCCTGGCCGTTTGGAGGATCGTATCGTGAAGCAGCGTTCGCAACGGCGGAATCAACAGGACTTACACCTTCCAGGTCAGGCCAATGAGCACGTTTTCCCCCATCTCACCTTCGCGCCGAAATGGTTCATCAGTCTCGGGCCAGCGAACGCGACGGAATTTCTGGAGGCACGTGATTGGTGGCCGGGCATCAAACTACTCGGCCTGGAACCCTCTCGGGCCGGATTCTCAGAGGCTTCCTCCCGATGGCCCAAGGATGGGATTCTCCTCCAGGCCGCCGCCTGGGAATCGGACGGGGAGTTGACGTTGCACAAGTCGGACGACTTGTTGCACGGAACCTGCTTCGCTGATTGGAACGCAGCGTTTGCTCAAGACGCATCCGGGGACTACGTCGATTGCCCCAAGGTGGTAGCGCGGAGCCTAGACAGCCTGGACCTGGAGTACGGCCCCTTTCGGGATGCGATCCTCTGGGCAGACGTGGAAGGGGCTGAGCGGAGCGTCTTGCGTGGCGCAAAGGGGCTGTTAGTCAGGAAGGCGATTGGCGCGATAAATCTGGAAGTTCGGCCGCACTATGCCGATGAACTGGCCGAGTTCCTGTCCGGCTTCGGGTTTCACAAGGTCCGAGAATACTTCGCCTGTGAAACCTACCGAGACGAAGTATGGCACCTGTGAGGGCTGATGTATGCATATCCTAGTCGTCTCCCGCGTCAGTATCCCGGCGAAAGACAGGACGCTTCCCGCGTGGGAATACCTGCGCGGCCTCGGGCACACGGTCACGGTCGAACACCCGGACAGCGTGCCCGCGAGCGAACGGCCCGATGCGCTGATCTCCATGGGTGTCAGCATCATGGACGAGACGTTCCGGGCGCTGGACCGTTTTCCAGGCGTTCCACTGTTCGCGTACAACTGGGATATTTACGAGTGGATTTGGGAACCGGGCCAAGGTGTCAAGGTCCAGGCCAAGCATCCCAGCCGCCAAGGCGAATACGATTACGTCCGCTACGGCGAGCTCCTGAAGCAAGCCAGCGAGGTTTGGGTGCCGAGCGTTTGCACGGGCCGGCGGACGACGCAATGGTACGGCTTGTCCAACTGGCACGTCATTCTCTCGGCGTGCCCATGGTGGGACTGGCCAGAGCATGACATCCGCGACGATGGCTACGCGCTCTGTACGCTGCGCGAGATTCCCGACCCGTGGTGGGGCAAGTTTGAGCAGGCGTGTACGGAACTGGGCATCCCCTACCGTTGCACGCGGCACGAAGTCAGCTATCGCGAGTATCAGGAGGCCGTTGCGCATTGCCGGTTTCTGTGTGCCCCACTGTACGAACTGAGCACCGGCGGGCTGTCTCTGATGGAGGGCTACTACCACGGCAAGCCGGTCCTGCTCTCCGATTCGGAGTGGAACGGGGCGCGGGACTATATGGGGGATCGGGCGACGTACTTCCGCCATGGCGACTTCAGCGACTTCAAGGACAAACTTCTGCGGATGTTCAGCGATCCGCCCCATCTGAGTGCCCCACGGTGCCGCCAGTGGATCACGGACAACTTCTCCGACCGGCGGATGGTCGAGGATATGCTGGGGAGAATTCAGGCGACATGCACGGCGCGTTAACCTATCCAGAGTTTCTGGCCACCTACCTAGACCCGTTCGAGGCGGTTCACCATCGCTATGACCGGGAACGCGGGTTTATCGCCTGGCGTCTCGGCACGGGCAGCAATGTTGAACTGCTTCACATTCGGACCTTTGCTCCCGGCAAGGGCTACGGGCGCGAGCTGCTCTATCGAATGCTGGATGCGATCCAGGTCGATCCCCCCTATCACAGCATTTTCGGCTTCACGCGCGTGGGCAACGCGGAGGCAAGAGCGTTCTACGGAGCGCTGGGGTTCGAGCTCCAGGCCGTGCGCGGGCTGTATCGGGACGGGGAGGCTGTGTTGTTCTGGCAGTCCTACGCGAAGCTGCTTCGGGCAAGGGAGGCGTATGCGGATCATTTACGTTGCGAAACATGACTCTGGCGGAAACGATGATGAGGGCGCGATTGCCCACGCCCTGACCCAGCTGGGCCATGACGTTCAATGTCTCCGCGAGAGCATGGGGCACAAAGCCTACCGGCTCTTGCCTGCTGACCTCGTGCTCTTTCACAAGTGGGCCGACCTGGCAAGTCTTCACAAGCTGCCCATCCCGAAAGTGTTTTACTACTTCGATCTCGTGGACTGGCCCGACCCAACGCTCGAATCCCGATGCGCTGCCCGTCGGAAGTGGATGGCGGAGATGACACCCAACGTCGCTCTCGGCTTTCTGAGTGATGGCGATTGGGTTGCCCGCGACACGACCGGCAAGCTCGTCTGGCTCACCCAGGGGGCGGATGAACGAGTGGCCGGGGCCGGGATGAACGCGGGCCGCTGTACGCTCTGCAACGCTTCGTGGGCGGGGACCGATCTTCTCTTCGCCGGGATCGGACGGGGAGGCGGTCAGGGGCGCGTGAGTTTCGTCGAAGAGATGAAGTCCCGCTACGGACGGCAGTTCACGCACCTGGAAAAGGGCGTTCACGGGCGGGCGCTCGCGGATGCGGTTGCGTCCGCGCGGATTGTCGTCGCGCCGGACAGTCCCGTATCGGATCGGTACTGGTCCAATCGGGCGTACCTGATGCTCGGCTTCGGGGCGTTCCTGTTGCACCCGTACTGTGAGCGGCTGACTCACCATTACCAGGACGGGCGGGAGATCGTCTTCTATCGCACGCGGGAACACCTGCACGCGCTCATCCACCACTACCTCCCATGGCCGGACGTGCGGCGGCAGATTGCCGAAGCGGGCCTGCAGCGCACGCTCGCGGAGCACACCTACACGCACCGCGTTCGCGCGCTCATTCAGACGGTGCAAGACCGGCTATCGATCTAAGCCGTTTTGCATCCACACCGCATTGCCTGGTACACTCTCCCCCGACAGTGCATCCTCCACCCCTGCCCGCGCGTCCCCATCCCCCCGGTGGGGCCGCGGGCGTTTTCCTGGAGAACGCATGGGCCGCATGGCTTTGCACATAAACTCGATCTCGTCCCTCGGGGGAGCACTTTCGTCACCGCCATAGTCCGGCTTGCCCCTGGAAAACCGAGTTTATGTGCAAAGCCGGGCCGCATGATGCTTGGTTGGCTGGGGGAATTGCTCGGGGCCTGCGTGGGAGCGCTGGGGGGCATGATGCAGGGCCTCGGAAGGTTCGTTGACGAGGACGGGTTGCATTGGGAACCAAACCGCGATGGACCATGAACGCTTGCAAGAACTTGCCCTGGACGCCGCCGCATTCAAAGCCAGCGTGGCGGGCGCGTTGGACAGCCTCGCGCGCCGGGTAGAATCGCTTTCCCGAGAGGTCGAGAAAATGCAAGGCGTTACCCAGGGGATTCAGCTGGAAGCGAAGTCCATGGCGGTCAGCGCCCGTTACACCGCCGAGATTCTGGAGAAGCACTTCATTGACGACATGAAGAACGCGGAAGAGTCGCGTCAAGCCATTGAGGCCATCCAGAGGACCGTCTGGAAGGCGGCGGGTGGGCTGGCGGCGTTGATGGCGGCAGCATCGCTCCTGGGACCGAAACTGCTGGAAATGCTCAAGTAGGCGGCACACATGGAAACGCCCGCGGCTTTACTGATGGCGACCACCGCGTGGATTGTCGCGCTGACCGCGTTGCTCGGGGCGGCCGGCGGGTTCATCAAGGTTTGGTACGACCTGGGAAAGGTCCACACGCTGGTGGACAGTCAGAAGGAATTGATGGAGAGGCAGATTGTTGCCCTTCACGCGGAGGTCGCTGGGTTGAAGGTGGAGATCGTTGGGCTGAAGCGGGAGATCGTTGGGCTGAAGCAACTACTGGCGGAGAGCCAGGAGCGGGAGCGTGTGAACAATGCCCGACGAGCCGAAACCGCCTGATTGTCCATGTCCATTCTGTACGGCCTCGCGGGCTGACCAAGCGGCTCAGAAGCCGCCGGAACCACCCGCCCCAGAACCGCCGCCGGAGAAGTGACCCATGCCGCGCTGGGTGTGCGGCTGATTGCAATCGCCCCGTCCGCGCTGGTACGGTCGCCCACGTCTCGGGGGAATCCCATCGCCTTACCTTTCGCCTTGTCACATGGAGGATTGTCTCTTGCAACGGATTCTATTCGTCACCGCCCTCACCGTGGTTTTCGCGAACGCCGCCCATGCCGATGACACGGCGCTCTTGCGTAGGCTGTGGCCGCGCGAGATTCCCATGCCCACGAATCTACGGGCTTACACGCCAACGCAGCACGGCCAGCGGAGCGTGAACAACGACAACGCGCCGCTCCTGACGGCCCAGCACATTCACGCCGACGACCACTTCGCCAATGCGCCCACGGTCATCAACCCCAACCGGCAGTTTCCGTATGTGAAGCCCGGTGGCTTGCACGCCGCGACCGGCTTTCGGAGCCTCTTGGGCGTGGCCCTGCCCGAGGGGAAGCCCGTGCGTGCGTGGCTGGCCCACTATCAGCAAGCGGCCCCGCGCCCGTTCGTGCATTGGGAGTTTCCCGTCGGCAGCGTCTTCGTGGATTTGCTGGTGAACACCGAAACCCAGAAACCGTTTGAGCTTCGCCTGCTGAAGAAACTGGTCGGTGGATGGAAGGCATCGGCCCCCTGGCAAGCGGACCAGCTGCCGGCGGGGTACACGGTCGCGGATCGCAAGTGCCTTTCGTGCCATCGCGACGCTGGAGACCACACGAAGTATGGGCTGGGCCTGAGAGGCGGCGACTTCATCTTCAGCTTCTCGCCCTTCCGCGAAGGGTCGGTGCTGCTCCGCCGCGACCTCCTGGACAACGGCATCGTGGCCATTCAACCGAGGTAAGCATGAACCCGCAGAAACCTGGCGTTTACACTTCCGAGTTCTGGACGGCTCTGATCGCGCAGGTGCTCCCGCTCCTGGTGACGACCGGCGTGATTGGTCCCAGCGACGTGAGCACGCTCGAAGGGGCACTCACTCGCATCGTCACCGCGAGCGCGGCCATGCTCGGCGCGGCCTGGGTGGTCGTGAGCTACATCAAGGGCCGCGTCGAAGTGAAGACGAACTAACCACGCCATGAGGAGCGTTCTCTCGGATCCAAAGAGAGGAGGTGATCGTGCGGCTGGTAGTAATCGCAATCCTGTTGCTAAACGGCATGGCCTGGGGGCAAGCGCCCGCGCCTCCGGCCTCGTGGGTAAAGGTGCCCGAGGTTTTGCCGCCGCCCGCGCCGGCACCAACGCCGGGCAGCGTGCCCCGGCTTGAACCCGAGGCGCTCTACGTCTTGGATTGTTCGGAGCCGTGTTTCATTCTCGTGTCGCCGCCGGGCATCGTGGCCGTGAGTCAGGACGCGGGGCCGATCAAAATCCGTGGCAAGTTCGTCGGTGGTAGTGGGAAGTACGAGACGCGCACCTTCACTGGCAAGATGGTGTTCACGGTCGAAGCTGTGGGCAGCGGGCGAGTCGAGTTGCTCGTGGTGAAGGAAGGGGCCAAGAGCGCGGCGGACGTGTTCCGGCAGTTGCTCGACGCGAACTTGGGGCCGCTGCCGCCGCCTGTACCGCCGGTCCCTCCTATCCCCCCGAAGCCAGACCCGCCGAAGCCGGACCCGGCACCGATTCCTGCGCCGGGGTTGCGGGTGCTGATGCTCACCGAGACGAAGAACCCGATCCTGACCGTGGGGCAGAAAGAAGTCCTGTTCAGCGCGAAGGTCCGCGACCACCTGGACCGCGTGTGCGCGAACGAGAACGGCTGGCCCGGCTACCGCATCTACGACCCGACTCAGACCGTGGCCAACGACTTTCAGGTGTGGCGCGACGTGATGGTGAGGGTCACGACGGGCGCGACGAAGCACAAGGAACTCCCATGGCTGGTCATTTCCAATCCAGGGAAGGGCGGCTACGAAGGCCCGGTGCCGGAAGGTGCGGCGAAGTTCCTGGAACTGCTCAAGAGGTTTGAGTGATGGACTTCTACAAGGACTTTATTCCTATCTTGGATGACTCTCCCGACAGTACAGCGCTGGCTCACCCCGGCGGTGGTGTCGGTTACGGGGCGGTGCCCCGCGACTACGACGTGCAGCCGGAAGAGATGTTCGACGGGCCGGAATCGCTCACGCTCGACAAGCCGAGTGACTGGGACGCGATCTACGACGAGCAAGAGGAACAGCAATCGTCGCTGGAGCACCTGTACCTTCGCGGCGGGAAGCCGGCATTCGTGAACCTGGACCAGAATGGCCACGGCTATTGCTGGGCCTACTCAACCGCTCAAGCCATGATGCTGGCCCGATTGCGGGACCATCAGCCGCCGGTTCGCTTCAACCCGCACGGACCCGCCGCGATCATCAAGGGTGGACGAGATGAGGGAGGTTGGTGCGGCCTGTCGGCGCAATGGGCACGCGAACATGGCTACCCCGAGGAAGGCACCGGCCCCGGTCAGTGGCCGCTGCACTCCCGCAACCTGAAACACGACACGCCGGAATGCCGTATCGAGATGGCGAAGAATAAATCCGAGGAATACTGGATCGACCTGACCCGAAAGGTCTACGACCAGACGCTCAGCACGAATGCGCTGGCAACGTGCCTCAACCAGCGGAACCCCTGCCCCATCGACATTCAAGCCTGGGGCCACTCGATCTGCGCTCTCCGCTGGGCGCGCGTGGAGCGCGGCGTGTTCCGCCCGCTGATTCTGAACTCGTGGCTCGGCTGGGGCCGCTTCGGGCTGGCCGTGATCTCGGGCAGATTCTTCGACTCCCTGATGGGGGCCGTCTGCCTTCGTACTACTACCGGCTAAGGAGAAATCATGTCCATTTGGATCAGCCTGTTACTCGCCTTTCTCCCGAAGATTTTGGAATGGATTTTGTCGCTCATTCGTGACAACAAGCAGTTGACCGGCCGTCAGCTGGACAAGGTCAATCACGTCGTCTGGTACACCCACCAAATCAGCGAAGCGGCCCCGAAAGTCGGCTGCGCGGCGGGAGGGGTGAAACCGCCCGTGGAAGGGGCCGACCCCGAAGCGGACCTGGTAGGCGGTCTCCTCGATGGCTGGCTGGAAACCATGCTCTTGCGCTACCTGCGCGAGCACGGGCCGGAGGTCGCTCTGCGTTTGCTGAAGGATGTGCTCTTGCCGCTGGCGAAGGCGCGGGCGGCGGCAACGCCGAACAAGTGGGACGACTACGGCGTGAAGTTGCTGGAAACCACGATCAACGACCCAGAGTTCATCGCCTTGCTGGAGGGCATCAGCTGATGTGCTGGATACTCGTACTGCTCCTGTTCGCGGACGCCCGACCGCCGAAGCCCAACCTTTCCACACTCACCCTGGAGGAAGGCGCGTCGCTGGCCGCGAAGTCGCGGCTCCCGCTGTTGGTGTGGGTAGGGAACTTCGACGATGCCGAACTGCGCTCCCGCCTCCCCAAGTGCGTGCAGGTGAGAGTCCCAACCTGGAAAGGTTCGGCGGACAAGGGCGTAGTGTGTGCGCCGCTCCATGGCGGGGGGCCGCTGGGCCTGCTCAGCCCCGCGTGGCCGCACGCCCGGCGGCTTATCCCGGCTAGCGAGGCTGACGTGGGCACGGTGCTGCGGGAGTTGTCTGGGGAGTGGTTGCACGTGCCGGTCGTGGCTCCGGTGTTCTTCGCCCCGCGTGCGGCGAGCTGCTGACGTTGACCGCCTGAGTGCGGTCGCACTCCGTATCGTGAATCGCGCCGCGTGTACCTCGCGTCTAACCCTGGTAGCCCGTGCCCCGCAGAGTGACCCATGCAATACGAAATCATCGAAGACAGATTCCTCACCAGTACCTATCGCGTTGAAGCCATCAACGACGCCGGGGACGGCGAGATTTACGTCGCGGTGTTTTCCGGGCCGTGTGCGAAAGAGCGCGCTGAGGATTATGCGGCGTGGATGGCGTCCAAGGAGGTCGATCTGGAGGCGTGGGGAAGGGCGATTGGTCAAGTGCTGCCCCCGAAGCCAGAGAGTAGCGACACACTAACCAACCCGTGCCCAGCAGAGTGACCCCATGCCTACCTACTTTCTCTCCACTTCCGGGAACGACGCCAACGACGGCCTTTCCCCGGCCTCCCCGTGGCGGTCGCTGGACAAGCTCTCCACCTTCCCCGCGCAACCCGGCGACGTGTTCCTGCTGCAAGGTCGGACGCTGTTCCCCGGTCGCATCGATTGGGCGTGGAAAGGGATTGGCAACCCCGACCTCCCTATCACGCTGGGCAGCTACGGCCACGGCCGGGCCACGATCCAGAGCCCGCTTGGGCTACCAGCTCTGCACTACGCGGGGGTGGGCGGGTTGCACGTCCGCGACCTTATCCTTCAGGGCAGCGGCGGGCAGACGGACAGTCCGAAGATCGGCGGCGCGCACATCACGGCGGCGGGAGAGAACGAGCCGCGGTGCCGCAACGTGCAGCTGAAGCGCGTGGACGCCTCTGGCTACGGCATGGGCGGTATCATGCTGGAGCGGGCCGAGGACCTGGCGGTAGAGAGTTGCACGCTCCATCACAACACGATTGGCCTGTTCTTCTCCGAAGTCGCGCGGGCCATGGTGCGGCATACGTCGGCCTGGGAGAACGATTGGCTGGGACCGAAGAACGACGAGATTCAGGGAGGCAACGGCTTCGCGATTTGCTGGAGCCAGGATGTGTTCGTGGATTACTGCGACACCCACCGCAACGGCACGAAGACGGTGAACGCGGGCGGCCACGCGGGCATCATCCTCTGGGACTGCGACCGCTCGCGTGTGTGGCACTCCCAGGCGTGCGGGAACACCGACCCGACCGGATTGGATGCGCAGGGTATCATTCTCTACGGGTGCCACGACTCCGAAGTTGCGCACTGTCTCACGTCGGGCAACGGCAACGCGGGGCTGTGTTTCTTCCACGACGAATGGTGCCGGCACGTCGAGCGCTGCACCATCCGCGATTGCCAGGCGGCGGGCAACGCGGTGGACCTGGTCGTGATCGGGACGGTGCTCGATTCCTACTTCCTGAACAATCGGGTGCTGAGCACGGGCGTCAAGGCAGTGGACATCGCGATCCACAAGACGACGGACATTCGCCGCGTGAGCTTCTACGGCAACGCGATCGATGCTGTGGGAGAATCGTTGCTCGTGGAAGCGGTGCCGGGGTTGACTGGTGTGGAAGGGCTTCCCAGCAACGGGTTGGTAGCGGAAGTGGCGGAGCCGTTCCAGGTTCGCGGGCGTGGGTTCGCGAAACTCACCGATGCCCTGAGTGCGGAGCCCATCGGGTTGTAGCCATGAACGATGCCGTCCTGCTGCTGTTCACGTTCGCGGGCTTGTTCGCGGCGGGCCTGTTCATCGGGATCGGCGTGGGCCGTCGCCGGGAGCGAGCGGACCTCGCGGAACGGCTGGCCGAGGCCCTGGGGGAAGAATGATGCCATCACCATCCGAGTTAGAGCGCCTGGCAGGTCTGGGCCAACTGGCCGAACTGGAGGCCCTCCGCGTCCAGGTGCGCGACCCATCCTGCCCCGCGTTGCCGGACCTCGGGCCGAACCATCTCTGGCCGGAGATTCAAGCGCTGACGAAGGAGCTGGAGCGCCTTCGCCGCGGCGAGTTCACCCCCGAAGAAATCCACAACTTTTGTCACAACCTCCACGGCACGGTAGACTCCCAGGCGTTCGCGCAGGGGTGCGCCCACGAGCAACGGCGTCTCTACGGCTGTGCCCCGCATGTGGACGAGATCGCGGCGCTGACGGGCCGCGTGCATGACCTGGAGTCCCAGCTGGCCACGGTGACCACGCTGGCGGCGGATTGGCAGCGCGAGGCGACCCGGCTCCGCGAGATGATGGACCTAGCCGAGCGCGTCCAGTTCCATTTGCTCGAACCGCGCCGCACTCTCGACCCCGACGACGGCGCGTGATTGCCGCCGCCGCACTTCTCCTGCTATCCTCTCAGCGCGCCGGTTTCTCTGTTCCCCCAACCCGAGGCCGGCGTGGCGGCCCCGGAGCTGGCGTACTAGGCACCCGCCGGAGCCGGGCCGCACCTTTTCACGGCGGCGCGGCATGGACACTCGGAAGTACACCTATGAATTCTCCGTCTGGCCCGCCGAAACGTGGGGCTTCAAGCGTGCGATGTTCGACCTGTTCAGGATGCTGAACGGGCGGGTCGAGATGCCCTTCACGGAGGCGGAGTTTGAGCGATTCCGCTCAGAGTTGAACCACGACGGCTTCACGCTTCGGGAGATTGAGCGTGTGCCCTACCATGAGCCGGAGGGGGTGTTGTAATGGACTACCTGCTCGCACTCCTGATTGCTTTCCCCAATGTGCCGCTCCCGGCCACCTTGCCGCCCGCTGTTCACGATGCGCTGGTGCAATTCGCCACGCGGCACGACCTGTCCACCCCCGCCGAAAGCTGGAAAGGCTACCCGTTCGATAAGGGCGTGCGCTGGTGTGCGGCCATCCTCCTGGAGTTACGCGACGCGCCGCCGTCCGCGGACGCCGCGTGCTTCCCCGGCGCGGCCTTCTGCGAGTACGAACTGGCCCGCAACGCCGTCTATACGAACGAAGTGGAAGCGTGGGGCGCGTTCGCCAGCTGGCGGGGCGCGAGGGCTCAAGCGGCGCAAGCGGAGGCGTGCCGGCTCTGGTACATCTGGCAGCACGCGCGCGAGGCGCGGCGTGGCTACTCCGTGGCCGAACGGCGGCGCAACTTGGCGCGGCTCAAGGCGCTCCTTGGCGATGCGGATTACTACGCCGGCGTGCTCTGCCCCGGTGTGCCGGACTGACGTAGCGGGCTACGGCTGAGGTCGGTATAGTTGGGGAAACAACGGTTCACACGTCAACGATTCACGCGCGTCCAGGCGGTGCCTGGGATGTGTCCGGGGCCGAGAGGAGCCAAACCCTCTCGGCCCCGTTTCGCTGGACACCGCTAACCCTTGCACGTTTCACGCCGTCCTCCCATAATGAGAGCACACATTCCAGGTATCCCCCGGCGTGCGCGGGACGCGATTCCCGTGCGCGATCAGCACGTCTCTCGGGGGAGGAATCGTGCGCAAGACACCGCCGCAAGAACACATCGACGGGCGACGTGAGACATTCGCTCTCATCGCCGAGGCACTCACCATTCGAGATCGGGACGCCACGAAGCAGGCCCTTTGCCAGCAAATCCGGGCGTGTCTTCACTGGCAAGAAAGTATCCGCCGCTGGCTCGCGCTGAGCCGCACACCTAACATGCGCTGGCACGGCATCACCTGCAATGAGGCCGAAGAACTGCTGAAGGCCCTGGAATCAGAGCGCAAGGATTTGAGCGCCGCCCTGGTGGACTTGCTGGCCAGCCGTCCCCGCAAGCTGACCGACGACGAAGAGGCGTTGCTGGATGCCTACGAAAATCATGAGTACGGCGAGCCACCCGCGCCAGGTGAGCCGGACCTTGCGGAACCGGGCACGCCAGAAAAGGTGAAACTCCTGTCTGACCGCCTGGATGCCCGGTGTGGACTCTGGCACGACGACGATCCGCGCATGGAGCCAACGGATCGCGCGGCGTACATCCCGCGTCATGCGGGCGGGAACTTCGCACTGATCGGCCGCACCTTTGTTCTCGCTCTTCTTATGACCGCCCCAGAGGAACAACTATGAGCACTGCTGTTGCTGTCGTCTCGTGGCGTGAGGGCCTGTCCAAGGGCGACCGCGAGTTGATCGCGGAAATCACGGAACGGATCAAAAGCCATCTGGGCAAGTCGATGGAGCACGCCTATCTCGCGGGCTGTGAACTCCAGAAAACCCGCGTGGTCCTGAAAGAGGAACACCGCTGGGTGGAGTGGGTCGATAAGGAATTCAAGCCCGGCTGGCGGACAACCGCGTGGCGGCTGATGACCCTGGCAGAAAAGCTAGAAAAGCCCTACAAGAAGGGGCTTATAAATCAATTTGCAACATCAGCTGCTTACGAACTCTGCAAACCCAGTGCCCCGGAAAGCGCGCTGGAACGCGCCACGGAAGAGGCCGAGGCCGGCGAGACTATCACGCACACCCGCGCCAAGGAACTCGTTCAGGAGCAACGGGAAGAGGAGATGCAGGCCGCCGAGGAGGCCATGGAACAGCTGCCGCCCGAAGCGCAGAAGCGGCTCCGCAAAGCGGCCCGCGAGAAAGCCCTGCGTGACCAACGCGCGAAGAAGCTGGCGGCGATTGAGGGGCACGTCGCCAAGGCGCGGCAAATCGCCGATGGTGAGCCGGACGTGCCCGACGAGGCGATTGAGCGCCTGGACTCGTTCCTGGAAGCGTGCCGGGAGGCCCTGGGGTAATGGCCTGCTTTTACCCCGACACCATGGCGAACACGGCGGACGTGACCAGTGCGACGGTGTTCGCGCCCGCCGCGCAACCAGCGGGCTCGTCGATCGCCATCGTCTACCACCCGGAACCGCCCGACCCGGACGAACCGGAACCGTTGCCCCCTCCCCCTGAACCACGGGCGCGGCCAGCGCCGGCAGCGGGGCCAGTGTGCCCGCCGGTGCCGTCGCCCCGCGTCGCGTGGCCGGTGGGCCGGCTGGCGCGGCCGCCGCCGGGCGAGGCCCGCCTGGCGGCGGCCGCCACGGTGGGCGCAGCTTGATTCATTCCCGATTGCGGGTATACTGAGATCATGAATACCAACGACTACCTCACCACGTCCGAAGCCGGTTGCGCCGTCGGCCTGGATGAATCCCAAGTCCGCCGGCTCTGCCGCGCGGGACTCGTGCCTCACACCCTGATGGGTGGCATGTACCTGATCCCCCGTGCCGGTCTCGCCGCGCTGGAGTCCAGGCCCCGCGCCGGCCGGCCGAAGAAACTTTCCCGAAAACGGGTAAAAAGGGATTGACAGGATACCCGCTATCGGGTAGATTACAGGGGTACGAGTGAATGACTCGTACACGGCCCCCCGCGGCCGGAACGCGGGATGGAGGATGACGATGAAACTGACAATCAGCCCGGAAATCAACATCGACGCCGAGCGCGAAATCCAGTACGGCGAAAACGAACGCTCTGGGTCGAACTGGCCAGACTCCGCGAAGTGGCGGGCATTCCGAAGTTGGCGTTCCACGCGCTCAAGAAAGCGTTTTGCACGCTGAATGCCCCGCTGATTCCCGAGGCCGCGCTGGGCTTCCTGGCACAGCACGAGTCGCCGTTGACCACGAAGAAGCACTACATCAATCCGACCGCGAAGATCGAGGAAGCGGTGGCGAAGTTGTTCGTGCCGGAGTGTCTGCGGACGGGGACGGGGGGATAAGGGCGGCGCGTGCCGCCGCAAGCAATTCTTCGGCCTCGTCGTGTTCCCTGGTATGAACGAAAAGGGTCATCTCCAGGAGCAGAAATCGCAGGTGTTCGTTTTCCGCGAGCAAGGCGTCCACGACTTCGCACACGTTGTCGCCGCGAACGAGGCCGAGCACAAAGGCTCCGTCTCCGTCAGACAGATATTTGCGACGATATTCATTCGCCAGCCGGATCGCTTCGAGGTCTATCGCCATCTGCGTCTATCCTGCGTGAAGTCAAAAGGAGTGGAGAAAGGCCGAGATTTGCAAGGGATTATGAGTCCCCTGCTCTGCCGTTGAGCTACGGGCCCGCCCGTGCTTTTCCCCGTGTTTTACGGGGGTTCTAAAAACCGTCTACACCCTGAAACACCAGCGCCCATCCTGCGTACATCCTGCGTAACTTGCACCCGTGAGAAAGCACCATGAATCAAGCACTTTCCCCCACGCCGCCCGACCGTAATCCGACCAGCGGCTCAGCCCTTCTTTGCCCGACACTTCCGCTCGGCGAGGGTGCATCCCAGGAGCTCGCTCACCATCGCGGCCAGATTCAATTGCACGGCCAACCACTCGGCATCGTCGTGGCTAACGACCTCGATCCGCCGCCGTCCGTCTGTGAGCGTGGCCGGCTGCCCGCACTCGGCGAACCAAAGGCGAGGTTTACGCTTGGCCACGGCTCAGACCTCCTTCGCTTCCGCCGCCTGGCATTCCGCGCACAAGCCGTCTGCCACGAACGTACAGTTCACGATCTGCGCGACGGCGGGGAACACGCGGACCAGCCGCCCGCACGAGCAGAGCACCTGATTGGGGTCGTGCGGCGATTCCAGGTCCACGGCTCAGCCCCCCTCCGGCACAGGCGCGTCCACCACCCGGTTGAATCGTTGAACCGCCTCATCCCAACTCGACGCCTCGAATACGGCCAGCCGGCGCACGCAGTCTTGATCGGGCGGGCCGTCCAGGTCCACGGGTCGCCCCTCGCCTCGGGCCAATTGCCAGACCGGGATTCCGTCCCGGCAGATGTACCAAACCGAGTAGGTGTCCACCGCTCAGCCCCCCTCCCCGGCCCGACGATCCAGGGCGTTGGCCAACTTCCGCGCCGCCTCTGCTGCCAGCGTCCCCGGCGTGTGCTCCCCGATCATGATCGCGGTGCCGTCCCCGCCGATCTCCGGCCCGGCCCTTGGGTAGCCCAGCGCAGGGCCAAGGGTCTGACAGACCTCGACGAGCTCAGACTGGTAGGCGCGCACCTGGCGGCGGAGTCGGTCGATCTCCAGCAGCATGTCGCGGAGGTATTCGTCGCGTTCGCCCTCGCCGGGCAGCCTACCGCCATGGACGTAGCGGCGGATTTTCTCCAGGTCCAGGTTCTCCTCCAAGGCGGCGGTCAGACCGCAGTTGCACTTTGCCGGCGCGGCTGCAACGGTGAGATCGCGCTGGGTGAGGGTTCTCAGGGCTGCACGGTCGCATTCGAGATCGTGACAGCCGAACCGCTCCAGGGCGACCCGCAGCGTTTCCACCCGTTGGCGGAGCCGCTCGTTCTCCGCGCGGAGCGTGCCGATCTCGATTTGGAGATTCGCCAGCTCGTCATGCAGCACGCCGCGCGCGAGCGTCTCCGCTTTCTCTTGGATGCTCATCCCACCCTCACTTCCCTGGGCGATCCAGTCCAAATCGCTTTCCGCCGCACCCGCGCCGTCTCCGCCCGGTACACCCGCGCTGCCCGTGCGGCGCACCGGCGGCACAGGCCCCGCGTGGGGATCGGGCGCAGGCAGTGGCGGCAACGGGCGGGCATGGGATCAATACTCCAGTCACGCACACCAGCGAGAAAACTCAATCGCTCTGGTTTTCAGAGCAGCCGCAGCAATTCCAGACGGGTCATCGGTGCGTCGTTCCGCGATGGCCGTGAGCACCTGCTGATACAGGTTATCCTCGCGGATGTGTGCCTCTTCATCGTCGGCAGCGATAGCGCGAATGCTTTCCACCGCCAGTTCCACGTCATACACGGTCATGGATTACTCCTCCGGGGCCGTCAGCGGCCCGTACCACTCACCGCCCATCTGGTGCAGACGGGTCGAGTAGCCGCCACCGTGCTCATACACCAGGGACGTATCCGTGACGAGTGCCACCGTGGCCGCGACCCCCTTGTGCCGACGCCACCAGTAGTGGCCCGGCACGGTCGGCGTGTCGGCGGTCCAGCGGAGCTCGGGTTCCGGCATCGCTCCCTCTCACGGTTTGGGTCGGCGAAGGCTGTCGGGGACCAGGTGCCTGACCAGCGCGGCTACGAATCGCACCGGACGCCAATCCCACTTCAGCTCCCTCCGACACGACTTCGCCAAACGCTGCATGTCCTGCTTGCGGCCCTCAGCCAGACAGACGGCCCCGCCGCCCAACACGTTTACGACCAAAGCCCACGGGCCGGGGCCTTCCCATGGGCCGATCTTGCGGACTTGCAACTCGACCACGGCCACTGGCTTCTGGTGTGGACACTTACGTTGCTCGGCAACCATGCGTCCCTCTCACGGTTGGGGGCGGGGTCACTTCGCCCGGTGCATCTCCAGGAACAACTTCAGTTGCTCAATCTCGTCGGGGCCTTTGAAGTCCTGATGCTTGCCGGTGCTGAAATGCACGCGCACGGCCACGATCTCGTCTGGCTTCTTGGCGGACTCGACCAGCTCCACGCTCGTCACCGTCTCCAGATTGACGAAGTGCCGGCCGGCTTGCACGAAGGTGATTGCCATGGGTTACGCTCCCTCTCACGGCTTGGGTTTGGGGCGGGTCAATCCTCTCGGTCCTTCAGCTGCCTGGAAGCGCGATCAAGCTCCGACGCCAACCTCTTCCGAAGCAATGGCCTGAGAAACTCCGACAGGAAGTCCGGCACGCTGACGGGCGGATCATGGAGCGCCGCGATCCGCTCCACCATGGCCGACACGTCGTCATCGAGGCGGTACTGCCTACTCCGCTGCTTGCCCGGTTTCCTGCCCACGGACTGCCCCCCAAGAATGGTTCTCGGCTCAACCGTGGCCAGCCTATCGCCCATCGGGATTCCTCGCAAGGGTGCAAAGGGGCACGCCTCTTATTCGCACGCCCCGCGTCCTTATTGTATCCCGTTCCCGCCAAAAAGCAAAGTTGCTAAAAACTTGCAAAATAACATTGACACAATGTTGCACCCGTTGTAAGATGATATAGTTGGGTTGAACGACACCCGCCCCGAGGAACGAACGATGAAGACGACGACGATCAGCAAGGGTAGCCGCCAGGTTGTCATCTGCGAGCAGCCCGGACTCATCTGGGCGCGGCTCTATGTTGCCAATGGTAGCGTTGCCACCCTCCAAAGCTGGAAGGGCAAGACGCTGGCGGGTGCCCAGAGATGGGCGGCAAAGACGCTGAACGCAGCGTAGCCCCAAGGTGTCGTGGCCAGGGACGGCCCTTTCTTTCCTTCGCCCCCCGAGTCTGACCATGTGCCTGACTATCACCGAACACGCCCTGGCCAACGGCACCCGCGCCATCATCGGCGTGACCCGCCGGATCGGCGAGCGGTACGAGTGGGTCGCGACCATCGACGTGCGGGGCGGCAAGGGGGACGAATACTATCTCGTCCTCGATACCGTGGACGGCGGGTACACCGTTCAGAAGTTCGGCACGGACAACGGCTACCGCGTCCACTTGTGGGACAAGGGCGCGGTTTGCACTTGTCCAGGATTCAGATACCGAAAGTGCTGCCGCCACGTTGAGCTGGCCGAGGCGGTCAAGCGGCGTTGGTGAACCACCCGCCCCCACGGGGGCACTTCGAGGAGTTCGGCAATGGCACGAGACAAGCATGAGCGTAGGCACCGCCAGACACATAGGCATCCTGCGTCCATCGCCATGATGGTCGGCGCGGACTTCGGCTCGGTTGGGAGCCTGTCCGCTGCCATGGGGTTGGAAACAGCGACAGGAGAACGACCGATGCGAGACCGAGAGTGGAACGAAGTGGATCTGGATTGGGATTCGCCCGCGTGCGTCGAGGGGTGCCAATGCCCGTTGTGCCAGCAAAGCGACCGCGACGAGGCCCGCCTGCTCGCGCGGGTGGACAGCACCGACGCCGAGCTGATCGACCTCGACGAGTTGGAGCTGGTCTGCCGCCGACCGTGGCGGGAAGGGGCGGCGTAACAACACCAGGGGCACCCTGCCCCACTTTCTCAGGAGATGGCAATGAGCGAGCACACACCGGAGACGCTGCGAATCGGATCGTCCGCTCGTGTGGTGATGGCTGGCCTCGCGCGCCGCGTCGCAACCATCGTCGAGTGCGATGAGTCCGGCGCGAACGCCCGCCGCGTTGTGGCCTGTTGGAACGCCGCCCACGAGGCCGGCCTGTCCACCGAGGCACTTGAAGCCGGCGTGGTGAAGGACGCGCTCGCCGCGTGTGAGGCCGTGGATGCACACCTGAAGACGGCGTTTCCACCTTACGCGCTGGGAGAGAGTCCCTACGATCTCATCCGCGCCGTCCTGACGAAAGCGAAAGGACTCTCCACATGACCCGCCTGCTCCTGCTCTCCCTGCTGTTGTGCGCCGGCTGTCACGCCCGCCCGTGCATGGTGCGCGTGCGGATCGTCACCGTGACGCCGGCCCCGTGCTGCGTTGAAGTGGATTACCTGGATTTGGGGGACTGATATGAACACGCGCGAGCAAATGTTTGACGATGAGGCGGCGTACCAGGAGGCGAACCGGCAGGCTGACGCAAGGGATGCCGCAGCGCATCGCCAGGAGTTGCGCGACATATTCGCCGGGGTGGCACTCCTGGGCATGGTACAGGGCGGCGTGATCCCGAATAGCGAACAGTCGCTTGCGGAAACCGCCTACCGCGTCGCCGACGCGATGATGGTCAAGAGGGGGGGCCCATGCGATCCCGACTAGCCAGCGTGTTGGTGATGGCGATTTCCGGCGTGGTGATGATCCTCGCCCGCGACCCGGCCGCGTATGTGGTCGGGGGGATTCTGAGCGGGATGATGTTGATCGTGGGAAAGGGGAAGTGAATTCACCGTGAAAGCATCAACCAGCTGGCGCTGGATAAAGTGCGGCTCCCTCTTCGGCGGCGGTGTGTAGCCGCTTGCCGAGAGGGGGTTTTGAGGGAGGATTAGCCGTGCGACTGAACACCAACGAGCTCGCCCTGCGGCTCCTGAATCTTCCAACCGGCGCGCAGGTCGATCTCGTCACGACCCTGGCCTACGCCGCGCGGTTGGCCCTGGCAGCGGCCTGTTTCCCGCCGTGCGACCCGGTGGAGTGCCTGAGTGGCCGGTGCGCGGCGTGCGAGGTGAGGCGGGTGCTGGCGCTGGTGGAGGACCAACCATGACACCCTGGCCCGATGCGAAACTGGAAGCGAAGATGCTGGCGGACACGAGGTCGATGGGCGACGGTTCGATTGCTTGGCACCTGGCGAACGACCTCGCCTGCCACGTCAAGGCCCTGCTGTCGCGCGTCCGCGAACTGGAGCGCGACATCGCAGCGGTGACGGGCGAGATGTCCATCGTCAGGGAACAAACCGAATCGGCGGCGTCTCGCTCCCAGAAGTGGAAAGACCTCGCCCTGTCCGCGATGGACCTGGACGAGCCTCTTCCGCCCGGCACGCTGGATGAGCACTTTGCGGAGCTTCTGCGCAGGCGCGAGGCCAAGCGGAAACAGAAGGCCCGCATGGACGCCGGGGACCGCCGTGATTGGGACGAGTGCAACCGACTGGAGGGCATCCGTGAAGAAGAATCGCAAGCCGCGCCTGAATCGTGACGGGTTGCCCATAGACGGGCGGGACTGGCTTCCGGCCGACTGGCAAGATTTGCATGAAGCGATGGAAAATGTGAAGCGAACCATCAAAGAGAGGCACGCGAACGATGACCACGAACAACGAAGAATGGATGGAACTGGAAATCGCTGAGCATCTTCGCGGCTTTGCCGACACCGTGGAAATCGAGGCAGCGGCGTTCCGCGAGTACATTGCAATCCTGCGCAGGATCGTAGCGGCTCCCTGGGAATTGGAGTTGAACAAGCACTCCGAGTTTTGGGCGTGCCTGCGTCAGGCTCAGAAGATGGTGATTGAACCAATGGAGGTCGAGTGATGCCAGACTTCATGGCCTGCCCGCGTTGTGGGTGTCTTTGTCACCGCGACGAGGTAGACATCGGCGTTGGTGTCCAGTGCGGCCCATGGATTTGCCCGAGGTGTGGGTGGTGCCAGGATGACGAGATTCACAAGTTAGTCAAACGGAGGGCAAACGATGAGCGAGAGTCTGTACCACCGACCAAATGAGTTCTGGCGCGTCGGCATCGCCAACGATCCGAAGCCGGAAGACAAGATTTACGACCGCGAGGAGGACGCCATCGCCAAGGCCGCGAGCATGGCCAGCGCTCAAGGCTATTACACGCCGGTCGCCGTCTGGGACTGCCACGGCGACCCGGTGTGGCTGTTCATGCTCGGCTACCAGTTCAGGAGGGTGTGACCATGTACGCCATCGAAGTGGACCACCCGACAAAGGGCTGGACGCGCCTGCAAGCCCGCTACGCCAACAAGAAAATGGCCCGTGGCTGGCTATCGTTCGTGCGAGCAGCGTGGCACGGCCTACCATTGCGGATCGTCAAAGTGGAAAAGAAAACGGCCGATGGCCCCGTGTTCTCAGAGGAAAACCAATGAACGAAGCAACCAACGATGAAGCGGCGTGCGAGTCCAACGGCTTCGGGCTGTGCCTGACGCATCCACCCTGCGACCTTGTTCGCGCCACACAGCGCGAACTGTGGGCCAAGGTGGAGGGACTGGAGCGGGAACTGAAGGCCCGTGCCGAAATCCTGGATGGCATTCAGAAGGCGTGCGGAGAAGGCTGGTGGAGCGGCGCGATGGACTGGCGGCAACGCCTGCGCGACTTCGCCGAGGACGCGGAGCAACACCGGATCAGCCGCGCGGCATGGAAGAAAATCCGGGGCAACGGCATCACCCTGTACTCGGTCGCCGACTACTTCACGGCGTATTACGACGATGCCGCCGTCCTCTGGGACGCTGCCGACGACGATCATCCCATGCACCATGTCATGATGCAATCGGACCCGCCACACCGCACCGTGATTCACGCGCTACACCTGGCAGCGTGGGTGCAGCACCTCGTCAAGCGCTGCGTCCCGGTGCAGATCGCCAGCCGCGAGATGATGGACGATTGACGCCCGGTTGGACACCTAGTTTCCGTGGTCCCTGTTGACCATACGCCACCTCGGTGAAGAGGATTGAGCAATGCGAACGGCTTTACGAGAACTTGTCGAGGGTGTAACATGCCCACTATGGCAAAAGACCGTCCGAAGCGGGTTCGCATCAGCAAATCAAAGCCCAAAACCAAATGGGCCGGCGAACTCCGCACCCTCCGCGATCGCCGCCAGCTCACCCAGGAAGACGCAGCGAAGCGGTCTGGCGTTCCGCTGTCCACCTGGATCGCGTGGGAGAACGGCGTTCACGTCCCATCCAGGCTCACGCAGAAGTACCTCCGCGAGTCCGTCTTCCCCAAACTCTGATTTCCAGCAACGTCGCTTGACATGGTCTTGTATAGTCTGTAAGTTACAGACTGTGTAAGTTGAGTTTTTGCGAGAGCCGCCATGAAGCCGACAAAGTCAGCGCAAGAGATCGTCACGGCCATCTGGTCTGAGAACGACCCGGAGGCTATCCACGGCATTCAAGAAGCCGCTCGGCTGAAGATGAAGGCCCTGTCGTTCAACAAAAAGTCTCTGGTGACTCTGGAAGAAGTGATGCACATGCTCAGCATCGATGACGGGTCTGACATTCTTCGCATGGTCAGGAGTTCGCGTTTCCCCCGGCCGTTTCTCGGGAAAAACAAGTGGGTACGGAGCGAAATCTACGCTTGGCTCGACGCGCTGCGACTGGGAATCCTTATCGACGGCAGGGGAAGGCGGAGAAGGGCAGACCGCAAGAACTTCGAGAAGAAGGTTACGAATCTCCAAAAGTGGGTCGGGTGGACACCTCCCGAACTTGAGCCGGTCAAGGATCAACTGTGCGCCGAATGCACGGTGTCTGGGGTCTACTTTCTTTTGAAGGGCGAGAGCGTGGTTTACGTCGGCTCCTCAGTGGAACCGACGAAGCGGGTCAAGCAGCATACGGTAGGCTGCAAGAACACGAAGAGAAAGGATTTTGATTCAGTCATCTACCTGCCCGTAATACTGGATGAATTGCTCAACCGGGAAAAGACGTTTGTGGTTCTTCTCAACCCTCCAGACAACTCCGTTTGGAAAAAACACTGCCAGAGGATGTGCGAGGTGATCCCGGATTAAAACTTTCGTCCGCGAGCGGTGCCATGTGGAACGAAACATCAACGCCCCGGATTGGGAATGGGGCACCCGAAAGCAGTGTGCTGAATGGCTCAACCTAGACGAAGACGACTTCAAACTACTGGTGGCGACGGGCCGATTCCCTTTCCAGCCAGCACCTTACGGCAGGAAGAACCCCAGATGGTATTGGATGGACGTGATCTGCTACAGCCACATGGTCAACCGCCAAAGCCCGCCGGTCATGCCCAAACGGGAGCAATCGGCGACAGAAGACGACGAATCTGCGACTTAGAAAGTGGCTTGTATTCGACCTTATTCGGGGGTGATTCGACCTTATTCGGGGGTGATTCGCGGGAAATGGCCGCGCCCCTTGCAATCCGATTTTCGCGAGTGTAACCTTTGCTCAGCCGAAAAGCTGAGCTGACGAAAGGAGCCGACACATGCTCTCCAAAGAGGACGTTGCCGAAATCCTGCGAAAACATCTGCTGTGGCTGCGCGATGAGCCGGACGGTTCACGCGCCAATCTGAGCGGGGCCAATCTGAGCGGGGCCGATCTGCGCGGGGCCAATCTGATCGTGGCCGATCTGCGCGGGGCCAATCTGCGCGGGGCCAATCTGAGCGGGGCCAATCTGAGCGGGGCCGATCTGATCGGGGCCAATCTGAACGGGGCCGATCTGCGCGGGGCCAATCTGCGCGGGGCCAATCTGCGCGGGGCCGATCTGAGCGGGGCCGATCTGAACTGGACCGATCTGAGCGAGGCCGATCTGAGCGGGGCCGATCTGAACTGGACCGATCTGAGCGGGGCCGATCTGATCGGGGCCGATATTCCCATTATCCCCGATCTGGACCGCCGCATTCTAGCCGCGATTGAGGCCGGCGGCGTGCTAAAAATGGACGCCTGGCACACCTGCGAAACGACGCATTGTCGGGCAGGTTGGGCCGTCACGGTCGCCGGAGAGCCGGGGCTGGCGCTGGAGCGTGCGGTCGGCACGCCCTGCGCAGCGGCCCTGATGTATGCGGCGATCCGGCCCGAAGAGCGAGTCCCGGATTTTTACGCGAGTGATGCGGCCGCGATGGCCGACATCCGGCGCATCGCCGCCCTGGCGACAACCTAACCCCGGCCAAGCGGCCGGCCCCTCTCCGTCGAGATGCGAGGACAACATGCAGGCTCCAGGTGTGCTTGTAACGGCCAATGGGACTGGCTTGGGCTGGTGTGTCGATGAGCACGGCCATCTGACCAGCGGCGGATACATCGCTCCCACAAAAGCGGGACGACGGCCAAAGCGTGTGCGGTGCCCAAACTGCGGTCGGCGAGTGGTGCCACGGACTATTGACTACGAGCCGAACGCGCCGCAGCCGTGCCACCCCCATGGCAATCTTGGCGAGCCGGGCTACACGATGCCTCCACACAAGGTTTCCAGGCGGCAGAAGTGAACATTTTACCCCGGCCTTCGCGCCGGCCCCTCCCCGCCGTGCGGCACGGTCTGCGAGGGGAACCGAGTGCCGCTGTCTCTTGAGAAAATCTTGATCGACGCGGGCCTTCCTTGGCAGGTTGGCCGCGTCCTGCTCCCCAGCAACGCGATGCTTTGCCGTGCCGCGTGGGCAGCCTGCATGACGCGGGCGCTGGGCTCGATCCCCAGGGGGAGCACTGGACCGTCTGAACTTTCAGAACCGCGTGAACACGGAGGAACGCCGTGACCCTGCGAACCCTGCTCACCGAACTGCTTACACGCGGGAACCGGCTGGACGACGAGGTTAAAATCCAAAGCCGCGACGCTGAGGGCAGGACGTTTTTCGCGGCTATCAAGTCTGTGTCCGAATTCGGCTGTGTCGTGCCGGACTACACGGAACTGATCAACGCCGTTAAGGAGATGAAGTTACCATGCTGATCCTCGGCTGCATTTTCGGCGGCGTGTCGTGCCTGGCTGGCGTCGCGATCCTCTGGGTCACGACCGCTGACCAACGATTCGCCCGGCGCGAAGAGAAGCGGCGACAACGGCTGATCGACCAAATGCTCCGACGAGCGGAGCGCTAACCAAGGGGAGGGACCGTGACATGAATCTGGATGCACTGGATCAGTTTTTTCAGTTTTCCGTCGGCGCGTGGGTGCGGCCAAAGAGCGACCCGACCGGCGGGCCGATGCTGATTGTTGGCCGGCTGGTGGTTGAATACCGCGGCGGCGTGTATGTGTACTACCGCTTCCGCGCGGCGAACGAGAATGGGCCGATCAACGACTACATCGACTTCAACGAGATCGAGCTGGTGGCGGCCGAGTCGCCGGAGGACTGGCTGGCGAAGAGGAAGAGCGCGTCGTCGATCCGAGCGAAAGACGCCGCCGACATCGCTGACATAATCGCCCAGGCAGTCACGAAAAAGGAGTAGACCCATGTGGCGGCGTGAGCGACGTTTCCTTCGGTCGTGCCGCACGGACGCGGCCCCTGCCCAGGGACGGGCAGGTTTTTCATTTCAAAGGGGGAGATCATGGAACCATGTTGGCACTGCAACGGCGTGGGCGGCGTGCCGCTTGTGGGTGAGGCGCTGGAGATTTGCGAGGCATGCCTTGGCGTGGGCGAACTGTCCCGCGCGACCCAGGTGATCGGCGTCGAAGTGTCGCACCCGGAAGACGAGCCGCACCGCATTTTGATTGAGGGGTGAGCCGATGGCGAAGGTGGTGAACGAACTTCCTAGCGATCAGAAACGCCGATACCCGTGGGATCAATGGCTGGATGGCCAGGTGTGGGAGTTGACCAAGGACGTGGATTACAGCGTCACCATGGCAATTATGAGATCGTTGGTCTACACCACCTGCAAACACCGTGGCCTCGCCGTGAAAATCTGCGTACGCGGCAACCAGATGTACATCCAGGCCAGCAAGAAAGAAGGGTGAACCGATGGCGGAGCGGCAGCACCACGACCCAAAAAAAGTGGTGGTCATCCGTTACACGAACCACCGCGGGGAAACGTCTCAGCGTCGAGTTGTCCCGCTCGACTTCCGGTTCGCCCTGACGGAGTGGCACCCCGGCGCGCAATGGATTCTCGACGCCCTCGACCTGGACAAGGACGCCGTCAGGTCGTTCGCGATGAAGGACATCTACCAGTGGAACCAAGCGGAGTAAACCAATGGCGTGGACGCACAACGCACCGACTGAACCAGGGTGGTACGGGTACTACTGCGCGGGCGAGACCGCCGAGCCGGTCATCGCCTGGGTTGTCACGGACCTAAACACGGGAGCGCTCGCAGTCTTCTTCTTCGGGTCAGACGAGGTGGCGGAACTGCCCCCAGAGGCATGGTGGTCCTGCCCAATCCTTCTCCCCGAATTCACGGAGCCTGAGTAATGTCGAGCAACATAGCGACCTACGAATCGATGACCCCCAGCGACCTCGTGGCCGCGTACCTCTCGCGCAGGCTGACCGCTCGCCGGTCGGACGGGGACAGGTTCCGCGACACCGACGAAGCCCTGGTCATCCAGGGCGTGGCCAGAGAACGCGGCCTGATGCCGCTGTTGATCGAGGCATTCGGGGTGATGAAACGGAACGGCTGGCGTGACCTGCCCACCGACGTGGCGCGGGACGTTTGCCAGCCGGTGGAGGGCACATCATGACGACCGTCGTCAAAGCAGTCCGGGTCTGTCGCGGAAAGCACCGGCTGGACGGCGTGACGCACACGCACCCCCAGTTCCCCGGCGTGGCGGCGTGCGGCGGCCAGGTGTTCGCGGAATGGTTCCCGCCCACATGGGACGGCGACGAAAAGCTGCCCGGCTCGTGGGAGTGCTACTGCGCGACGTGCCAGAATTGCGACTGCAACGGGTACGACACGTTGCGGGAGTGCCTGGCGGAGGCCCCTGAGTTCTGGATGGTAGCCACGGTGGAGGGCGCGACATGAGTTTCGGTCCAGCCTGTGAGCGCTGTGGGGCCTCGTCCTACGAAGGATCGATGGACGAAAAGCCGGTCATCTGCCCGTGGTGCAAGAAGCCCAAACGGCGCGGCTCGCGCGAGCGAACTGGTGGCACTCCTGCACGGTGCCCGGCACGCAATGTACGCGGCGGTCGGGTTCCTCAAGGGCGCAAGCATCGCCCCCCAGGACGTGATTGTGAAACGGCTGGTGGAACAGATCAAGGCGATTGAGGAAGCATAACGTGGCTACAGAAACCAACGCCTTCATCGACGCGGCGTGCCCGAAGTGCCGGGCCAAGATCGGCTGGTACGGTCGCGTGGTGGACCGCCCCGCGTGCCATTGCTGTGGCCATCGCCCGCCCGCGGCGGACCTGGAACACGACCAGGCCGAGATGGACAACTTCCGCGAATTGCTGGCCGAGTTGCGGGAGGCAAATCCGGGTTGGGATAAATGGCAAAGGGCCAGGGTTGCAGCCGGGCTATCACTACGGCAAGCAGCGAAGTTGCTGGAGGTTACACCGACTGAGCTTTCGGCAATCGAGCGTGGGGAGAGCAGGCCATCGGAAGTCTTCGCGGCGCGGATGGCGAATTGCTACGGGGGGTGATTGGGAAACCCTGCCCGGAGAGACTGGCGCTTTTGAGGATGCGTAACGTGAAAATCGACCATGTGAAATTCGAGAGATGCCAGCTTGGCTGGCTGTGCAAGATTTGGTTCCGGTTCACTTCGTCGCGGCAATTCACCGACGAACACCATCTCGTTGAGGTGGCACGGCGCTGGTGGGTGCTGGCCTATGTCGCCGCTCGTTGGCAGGCCCGATTCCATGTTCGGGTTCACGGTGCCAAGCGTGGCGAACGCGCAGCGAAAGGATGGGCGGGATGAGCATAACCCACGACGACCGCTGCGTTGACCGCACGACCTGCGGTGGCATGATCGAGGCCCGCAACCGCGTCGTCCACGACCAGGCGAAGGAGATCGCGGAACTGCGAGCGGCCCTGCTGTCGTTCGCCGCTGCGGCTGGCAGACCGGGCCGGCTCGTGGACTGCATGACCGATCAGCCGCTTCCAGATGACGCGGTTCTCGGCCTGGGTGTGAAGGTGTCCGCGTGGAAGCGTGCGGCGGAACTGACGGGGGCGTGACACTAAACACGGAGCACTAACCATGACTCGCAAACCTGTCCCGCCGGACTACTGGCCCTGCGCGTGCCTGAAACGCGATCGCGCCGGCAAACTCAAGGCGCTCAAGTTAAACTCGCCGATGGTGAAATACTGCCGGACGTGCGGGTGTGTGCGACCGCCCAAGAACATGGAGCACTGATCATGAGCAGGCCCCTGACCACGATTCCGCCCGAGCACCGAGCAGCCATGCTCCACAAGTTGGTGCATGTCACCGGCTGGCCGGCTGGGTGCGTCTTCCGGTTGGAAGCGCTCGACGGCGACCGGGCGAAGGTGATAACCCCCAAGTCGGGACGGCGGTACGTCGTAGCCGCCAACCGGCTGGCCTACACACGATTACGCGAACCAACGGGAGGAACGTCATGAGCACGACATTGGCGAAACCCGAAATCGTCGAAGGGCATCTGGCACCGACCATCCAGCCACTCAGTCCTGAGTACCTCATCTCGAAAGCCATCGATAAGGGACTGACCCTGGACATGCTGGAGCGCCTGCTAGAGATGCGCCGTCATCTCCAGGCCGAGCAGGACGCAGTCGTTGCGCGACAGGCCAAGCTCGCCTACGACCAGGCGCTTTCCGAGTTCCAAAGGGAATGCCCGGTCATTGCAAAGCGAAAGTCTGTCCTCAACAAGGATGGCAAATCGGTGCGTTACCGCTACGCGCCTCTAGGGGACATCGTCGAGCAAGTCAAAGAACTGCTTGGGAAACACGGCTTCTCACACAAGATCGGCGAGGCATTCCTGGACCGCGACACGAAGGAAATAGTCGCCGTCTGCACAATCACGCATCGGGCCGGACATTCCGAGCCGACCGAACGGCGCTTCCCGCTGGCCATGAGCGACTTCATGAGTCCGGCCCAGAGTTTCGCCAGCGCTTATACGTTCGCCTCCAGGTACGCCTTCTGCGGAGCGCTCGGCATCCTGACCAGCGATGATGACGATGACGCCAATTCGTTGGACGTGCCCAAGCCAGCGCGGCCCGCCGAGCCGCCCCGGCACCAGACGCCGCCCACCGTGGCCACCCCGAAACCCAACGGCCACGCCGACCCGAACTTGCCCCAGAACGGGGCCGAACTACTCGCCCGGCTCCAGGCGTTCGACGCCAAGCTCGCCGCCGCCGGCACCTGCAAGCCTGGCGAATTGCTCAAGCACGTCGCTGCCCAGGGCGAGAACGTCTGCGGCTACCCGGCGGACCTCGGCCAGTGGACCGGCCCGGCAATCCAGTTCGCGGTGGACACGGTGAAGGCGTTCATCGAACTTCGGAAGCAGGCCGCGAAGCCAGCGGCCCAGGCCCCCGCGCCGGACGGCGTGCGCTTCGCCAACGTGCTCCGCGAGAAGGGCAAGCAGCTCCACGCCGAGGGCGGCTGCGCGAACGAGGACGACCTGACCGAGCACCTGAAGGCGTTCGGCAAATCCAAAGGCTGGGGGGAGAGTATCGCGCTCTGGAAAGGTCCAGAGCTGGCGGAAGGTGACGACGAGGCGGGGCGCTGGCTCCAGGAGAAATGGGAGGCGGTTCGCGCTCAGAGCGAGCCGGTCGAGGGGGAGATTGTGTCCGCCTGATTTGACACCGCGAGCGGGAATGTGTGAGAACATGCCCTTGGCTCATTGGCGTGGGCCGATTGAGAGAGTAACGCGATGATAGAATACCTATGCGACCCGCTAACTCATGGCGTCGCGGCCTATTCACGTCTCCGCGTTACTCTCGCGATAGGCCGTCACGCCAAGACGCCATGAGCTAGCGGGTTCGCTTTTTCCCCACACCCGCCACGAAACATCGGTAGAGAACTGCGCTCCCGGAACGCCATCGTCCGAGGTGCGCGCGCAAGAGGATGCGACATGACGAAGCGACTGGAATTCCACCCCATAGCCGCCGATTGGGATTTGCTGGACGGCGAGCAATACGACGCGCTCCGGGAATCCGTCCGGACGATAGGGCTTCAGAAAGACATCCTGCTCTACGAAGGGAAGATCGCGGACGGCCGGAACCGCTACCGCGCCTGCCTGGATGAGAATGTGGAGCCGAGGTTCAGCGAGTTCGACGGGACAGAAGCGGAGTTACTGGAACAACTTAACGCTCTCAATGACGCACGCCGGCACGACAAGCAAGAGGCACTCCGGCGGCGGCGAGAGGCGAGAGTCCAGAGGATAGCCGAAGCGCGACGGCAGGGGCAAAGCCTGCGAGCCATCGCGGAAAAGGAAGAGGTTAGCGAAACACAAGTTCGCCGTGACTTGGAATCGTCAACTGCGCCGGGGGACGGCGCAGTTGAAAATGGCTCAAAACAAGGCATTCCTGAAAACGGGAAGGTGACTGGCCGCGACGGGCGGACGCGAACGGCCACGCCCGAAAAGACCGCCATCCTCTGTGACCGCTGCCAGCGCGTCGGCGCGGTCCCCGGCTGCAACCAGTGCAAGGAAGCCAGCAAGGCTGCGAAGGAAACCAAGCAGAAGGCCAAGGCGGAAGCCAGGAAGGCAGGCAGTGAGACGACCGACGCCTTTGGCAACGTGGTGCCGAAAGGATGCCTGGACGCCTGGAGCGACGGCTGGATTCAGGAGGCTTACGACTTCCTGTGTTCCCAGAGCGAAGCCTTCCGCAAGCGCCGGCTCGCCGATGGCATGAAGAAACGCGAAAAGCACTACCCCTTTTTCCACGCCCCAGACTTCATCGACGGCGTCGGCTTCGTCATCGAGTATTTCGACAAGCTCATTCAGCACGTCAAGGACAAGCGGCCGGCTGGGGTGTGCCCAGCTTGCGGCGGGGAGAAGTGCGCTGAGTGCCGCTTCTCTGGGTTGGTTCCCCGCGACCTTTACAAAGACCTCGCCAAGAAGGTGAACGCATGAGTATCGTCATCCGGCCATACCAGTCCACAGCCTGCGACCGGGTCGCCGACGCGGCCCGGCAGGGGCACCGGGTTATCGTCTTGTGCTCGCCCACGGGCAGCGGCAAGACCACCATGGCCTGCGAACTCATTCGTCGGGCGTGTGCGAAAGACAAGCGCGTGCTAGAGATTGTCCACCGCCGCCGGTTGGTGGACCAGTTCTCCGAACGGCTCATCGACTTTCACCTGGATCACGGCATCATGATGCGCGGCCACAGATTGGAACGGGCCGCGAAAGTTCAGGTCGCCAGCCGCGATACGCTGTTGTCCCGGCAGAACGAGATGGGTTTCGAGCTTCCCCCTGCGGACCTCGTCATTGTGGATGAGGGGCGACACGCTGCCTCTCCCGAGTTCCGAAAACTGCTCAAGCCCTACGAAGACGCCGGCGCGTTCATCGTGCTCTTGGACGCAACACCAGTCCTGGCAGACGGGACCGGGCTGGGGCCGTGGGCTACGTCGATGGTGGTTGCAGCGAAGGTGACGGACCTTATTCGCGACGGGTTCCTCGTGCCGGTCAAGTGCTACGCGCCTGACCGTAAACGCCGGGGAAGCCGCTACGTCAAAGGCATCGCCGGCGACCTCGTGCAATCCTGGAAGGACTACGCGGAAAACCAGCCGACCGTTTTGTTCTGCTCGCGCGTGCAGCACAGCATCGACGCCGTTGAAGCGTTCAAGCACGCGGGTATCTCGGCGGCCCATGTGGACGCCAAGACGCCCGACGACGAACGGGACGCCATCTACGACGGGCTGGGGACCGGCGCGGTGCAAGTCGTGTCCAACGTCGGCATCATTCGCGAGGGGGTGGATATTCCCTGTCTGGGATGCTGCCAGTTCTACATGAACCCGCCAGGCCGTGTGGCCTTTCTCCAGGGCGACGGGCGCATTATGCGGCCATTCCCTGGGAAGAAATACGGCATCCTCATCGACCACGCCGGGGCCATTTTTCAGCACGGGTTTCCCGACGAAGACACGGAATGGACCCTCAACGGCAACGTGGACGCCGACTTCGCCGCGAAGCACGACCGAGGGGATACCGAGAAGGCGCTGTACTGCAAAAACTGCCAGATGCTCTATCACGGCTCGGCCGCTTGCCCCGAGTGCGGCCGTCTGCCTCAGAAGCCGCCCCGGTCCATCTTCGCGCCGCCGCCCGAGGATGTCAGCAACGAATTGCTGGTAGAGACCGACCGCGACTTTCAGCCGGGCGGCAACCGCGAAGAGAAAATCCAGCACTGGTTCCGCTGCCTCACGACGGCAAAGAAGAAAGACGGATCGCTCGGCATGGCGGCGCAAATCTACAAGCGGAAGTACCGAGAGTTCCCGGCGGAAGATTTTCCGCTCATACCAGAGCGTTACCAGTGGCGTGCAAAGGTTGCGGAAGTGTTCCCCGATTTCGGAAGAAAGGTGGCGTCATGAGCAGGCACAATCGGGAGCGACGCAAAAAGGGACGAGTGCTGCCGGAAGGGCTTTCGTGCCTGAAGTGCGGATGCCCGTTCGAGTCGAGCGTAACCCACGGCGAGCGAGACACTCCCGAAACGGTCGTCGCCTGCGGCTCGTGCGGCACGATGCACATCCTACGCGGGCGGTCCATACGTGAGGCCACGACGGGAGAGCAGTTCACGGCCGAGATGGAGCACGGCGAATTCCTGGAACAAATGCACTCGGTTATCAAAGATGCCGAGTCCGATGAACGGCACCAGCTATTGAGCCACAACCGCAAAGAGATTGAGAGTTACCACCACACGGCGGTCGTCGATGGGTCGCAGCGGCCCGTGGTCTACGTCCTGAACCTCGTCCACGGGCTGGCCCGGAAGATTGGCGAGAAGGTTCGCGGTGCGGAGGAAGTCGAGCGCTACGCCAGGTCTGTGCCGCCGGACACCATCCCGACCATGCTCTTGGCAATGGACTACGAAGATACCGAAAAGCCGTGCCGGGAACTGATGTCCGAGTCGATGTTCGCGACGTTCCAGAAACTCCGTTCCAATAATAGCGCCGTCATCGCCGTAGTGATCTCCGGCAGTGGAACCCTCTTGGCATCCTGGGAGCCGAAATCATGAACCCCCGCATCGTCCGCTACCGCCGCCGCTCGGAGTTGTGCCGCGATTGCGGCCATCCGATTGACCGCGAGCCATGCCATGGCGGCGACCCGCACGGCTGGGAGCCATCGTGTGGCACCTGCTTTAGCTGTTACACCATCGACTTGTTCGGCGCGGAACCCGAACCGACTCCCGAGTGGTGGCAGAAGGTGCGGCGATTGCTCCGCGCGTCGTCGGAACTGGTGGCGTTGAATGAGGATAGCATCCCGGACCTGGGGGACTTATGACCCGCGCCGAATTCATCGCGAAGTGGCGGACCCATCTCGTCGGCAAGCTGGCCTTGGGCACGACGGATTTCCGCGGCTCGCTCAGTGCGGCGTTCGCGGCGGGGGGAAACGTGGCCGCTCTGGAGGCGCTGGGGGCGGTCATGGCGCGGCTCCCAGCGGAGGCCGACGCGATGCTGGGGATGATGTTCGACAGTTTGCAATCGGGCAATACCAACGGGCACGCGGCCAAAAGGTTGGCGGTGCCGGAAAAAGTGACCAACTAAGAAATGGGCGAATCCATGGCAGCTGAGCATGAATCTAACGAAGTAACGGAACCCAATGAGCGTTCGCGGGCGATGGACGCGGAGCTGAGAGCCATCGGTGGGATACTGAGAATCCTGGAAGAGATGAGCGAGGGTGGGCGGCGGCGCGCGGTGGCGTACCTGTCGTCGCGGTACGGGTTCCCAGACGAGTGATTTGCAACCGCCCGACGCGGCGCGATACCTTCGACGCCGACTCGCCGGGCTTGGCAACCCGGTGACGCTGTGAAGGAAAGTTCTGCGAAGCACAAGCGTATTCCGGCCCTGGGGCTGGTCTCTTCCGGGTAATGCCCGGCATGTGGTTTTCGCAGAACTTCCACATGGCCAGAGAGATCGGCCCCAGGGCTGTTTCATTGGCCCCTGCCCGGTAAGTCGGCCCGCCGAAAGACAAGAGGCCCAACGGCCTGCGTACCAAAGCTGAGAGGGCAACTAGCAAGGCCCCCGGATCGCCGGAAGGCATCTCAGCAACACGCGATAGGTGAGGGGCGGATGGCAGCACCGTAAGGCCCGCCCCAAGTCTCAACGGCTCACAGCCGGCCCGGTCCAGACCACTCTGGTCAGACGCCGGGGCGTAGACGCAGGCTGGTGACGTAGCGATGCGTCGCCTCGTAGCCCACCATGCGGAAGGACTCCCATCGGTGGCAGTGGAGATGGTACGGACTGAGGAACCCGGCATAGCCGGAAGGGCCGTGGTCAGGTGAACTGGAATCCTGGCGCACGGCAACGCGGGTCCGCCCGTAAGGGCAAAAACGCGGGGGACATTGAGACTACTTCTGCGACGGGTGGCCCTTGCGAAGCCATCCCGCACGCACGAAGGTGAGACGTTCCAAATGCGCTAAGAGGAAAATGAGTGATGCGACGGAGAAAGCAGTCGGTCGCCGAGCAAATCGCCCAGCAGTTGGGCGGCACCTGGCGGGCCATTCGGGATGGGTTCGGCTGGCGCTACGAGTCCACGGACGGCCGCGAGGTGCGGCGGTATGCCGCGCCCGTGCTGGACTACGACGGCTATTCCGACACGAAGTTCGCGGCCGTGTACGAGGAGTCGGGGACGGGACGCAGTGTCATTGTTGTCTGAGAAGGAAATGCATCATGCGAATTACCGACGACCAGTGGGCAGCTGTGGACCCGTGCCCGAGCTGCGAAGAGTGGCGGGCGATCGCGGAGAATGCCATCCGCACCACGGAACGGGCCATCGCGAACTGTCGCTATGCGCAGGCGATGTTCAAGCAGGCGCTGGCCAACAATGACCGGCTGTTGGCGATGCTGCGAGTGGAGAGGGGAAAGTGATGACGGCGACGAAGCAACGGGCGCTGTGTCGGCACTGCGGCGCGTATGCCGTCAACCGCCCACGTGGCTTGTGCCATGGCTGCTACTACACCCACGGCGTGCGTGAGTTGTACGTAGCGAAGATGAACGGCACGGGCCGCACGCGCAAATATGGCCTGGGCCTGGTGCCCCCGACGAAGCTGCCGCGGAGCCGACGCAGGCACCCCGCGGCTCGGAAGAGAGGATCACGACGATGCGGGAGCGACTCGAGCGCAACGAGCACCTGTACCACGAGGGGGATGCGTGATGAATTACCCATTAGCGAATCCGGGAGTGTTCCGCACAATTCAGGGCGAGGGTCACTTATTCGGCGTGCCCATGACGTTCGTGCGACTGGGCGGGTGTTCGGTGGCATGTCCTGGATGCGACACGAATTACGCCGTTCACAGTCGCGCGACGGCGGCGGAAATTGCCGCGAAGGTCCGCGACCTGGGGCGGACGGAATGGACGTTTGTAACGGGCGGCGAGCCGGCGGACCACGATCTCCAGCCGCTCTTAGAGGAACTCCGGCTGTGTGGAAAGGTCGCCCTGGTGACGAGTGGGCACAAACCCCTCGGCGCGGCGGGCCAGCTGATTGATTTTCTCTCGGTTTCTCCGCACCGCACGCCCGCCGCGCTGACTCTAACCTCGGGGAGCCAGGTGAATCTCGTGCCGGGGTTGAACGGTTTGCAGTTGGCGGATTGGGAGGGCTTCGACTTTGGCGGCTTTCGGTATCACTACGTCACGCCGCTGTACGGGTCTGCCGAATCGTTGGCGGAATGCCTGGCGTGGCTAGAGACGCATCCCGGATGGCGATTAGGATGCCAGGCTCACAAATCTTGGGGGCTTGCGTGATGCTGCTGGTTTCTGGCTCGACCCGTTCGGTGTCCCAGTTGGCCGGTCGTTACCCGGAGCGGCTGGGACACCTGTTGACGCCAAAGAACCGCAACGCGATAGCCGCGTTGGAAGCGACGTGCCTGTGGTGGGCGGCGGACAACGGCTGCTTTCACGGCCTGGACGAGGCGGCGTTCCGGCGAATGCTGGGCCGCGTTGCGGGCAGGCCCCGCTTACTCTGGGTGGTATGCCCCGACAAGGTCGCCGACGCCCGAACCACGCTGAAGCTGTTCGACGTGTGGGAGCCGGAGTTGCGTGCCGCTGGCGTTCCCGTCGCCTTCGTGGGGCAGGACGGTCAGGAAGACTTAGAAGTGCCGTGGGGCCGATGCGACTGCCTGTTCGTCGGCGGGTCCACCCGGTTCAAGCTGAGCCTGGCGGCGGCGGACCTGATGCACGAAGCCAAGGCGCGCGGCAAGCGGGTCCACGTCGGACGAGTGAACAGCCTGCGGCGGATGACGGCGATGATGGACCGCGGCGCGGACTCCATCGACGGCAGTTCGGCGAGCATGTACGGGGACAAATACATCCACAAGTACCTGCGGTGGCTCACCCACCTGGAGAATCAGCCCGTGATGTTTGCGGAGGACGGGGAACTATGAACATCCAACGAATTGACCGCGTGAAGATTGTGACCACGATCGTTGAGTACGGGGCGAACCTGCGAGCCACCGAGGCGGGCTGGGTCTGCGACGTGCCGGGGTGTACCCACACCCAGGGCTGGGCCTGGGCGTGGATGGCGCAGCCTCAGAGGGAAACGCGATGAACCTCTCATTCGGCTCCTGCTTCGCTGGCCTTGGCGGCATCGATCTGGCCCTGGAGCAGGCTGGCATGCACTGTGAATTCCAGATTGAAATCGACGGCGACTGCCAGCGTGTGCTGACCCACCACTGGCCGGACGTGCCGAAGTTCCGCGACATTCAAGAGGTCAACGCTGATGAACTCAGACGGGTGGATGTTCTCGCCGGAGGAGTGCCTTGCCAAGACTGGTCGGTGGCTGGAAAGCGTGCTGGCCTGGCTGGCAAGCGGAGCGGACTCTTCTTCGACTTCGCACGTCTTGCTGATACGCTCGCTCCCCGTTGGGTTCTGTTCGAGAACGTCCCTGGCTTGCTGTCCTCCGAGAGGGGCGAAGACTTCGCCACGATCCTCGAAACGCTCACGGGCTTCCTGCCCGAAGTCCCCGAAGACGGTTGGCGGAACTCAGGCGTCTGCGTCGGATGGAAGCGTGGCGCGGCCTGGCGTGTGCTTAACGCTGAGCACTTCGGAGTTCCCCAGAGACGCCGTCGCGTGTTCCTTGTCGCAAGTCCTGGAGACGGGACAGGTCCATGCTCGGTTTTATTTGAGCCAACGTGCTGCGATGGGCATACTCCGCCGCGCCGCGAAGCGGGGGCGGGAGTTGCCGCCACCCTTGGTGGCGGCGCTAAGGGCCGTGGCTGGAACGACGACTTCGACCGAAGCGGAGCCTTTGTAGCGAACACGCTTACCGGGAGCTGGGGTAGCTCTGGAAAAGGCGGTGGGCAGGGCGAGCGACAACTTGTTGTCGCTCGCCCTGCCGTGGGCC
>ERZ1292623.163-Hain-H51-01um-R1-163-length-74169-cov-23_pt1 | contig 74169 bp, 77 predicted proteins | sample MGYA00564398_ERZ1292623 | MGnify/ENA primary metagenome ERZ1292623 (study PRJEB36523, sample SAMEA6512633) | groundwater metagenome | collected 2019-01-07 | study: AquaDiva: Metagenomics assemblies of 32 groundwater samples
ATTCGCTCGGACGGCTCGGCATTCCTCCCCCCAACCCCCTCCTGCCGAGCCGTCCTCGCACAAAAAAGTTTGGCGGTTATTTAAGAATCCTTCCCCTTTAAAATTTTGTGGTAAAACTCGTATTTTCTGCGCTGGTATTCCTTGTACGGTAGGTCCTTCGCCTCAACTTTTATCCTCTCATATTCTTTCAATAAATTAGGATCGTTCTTTAACAAGTTAAAAACTTCAACTTGTGCTTTAGTAGTTTCAACCGTTGGGTCGGTCAGCCAAACACTTATATCAAATCCTTCCTTCTTAAAATCCCAACCGATGGAATTTTTACCAATCCTCGTTGGCTCACCAAATAATTTTTTGAAGTTATCAATGTGTTTTGGTTGCTCAGATTTTACACAAAAAGCACTTATATCAATATCTTCCTGCCCAGCAATTTTTAATGGAAGTGAGCCAAGCAACAAAATTTCTAAACCAGGTTCAACTGATTTAATTTCTTTGATAATCTGGTCCGCTATTTCAAGCCCTTTGGGATTGAATGGTTTTACAACCATCATTTTATCATCAGTTATGGTAGCTAGATATTTTTCTTCTCCTTCGGTCAATTTTTCGGCCGTAAACTTTTTAACCAGAGTGGCTATATATACTTCAAACTCTTTCATTTTCTCCTGAAATTCGTCCAGTTTTTCGTAATTGTCGGAAATAAGTTGAGACCAATACAGTAATTTATTTTTAATTTCTTCTGATATTGATTTACTCCATACTGTCCTCCAAACCTCATCATTTACCTCGTCGATTTTCCCTTTATCAACCCAATCAACATGATATCTACGCAGAAATTTTCCGTCTTTTAGTTCAATCACATCCCAGCCGCCACTTAATTTATTTTTATCCAAATTTTGGACACCAGCTTTTTTGCGTTCAACCAAGATTTGCTTAATAATACGATGTCCTTTTGTGGTGTAATCAAATGATAGAGCTTCTTTATCACTCAAGCCCACACTTATGAAAAAGGTGTCGGCTGGAGTTGGGTTGTAGTCAACATCAATATACATAAAATTTACTTGAATCTATCTGGCGCATGTTCTTTCTCTGGATTCCCCGTACTTTTGCCTCTTTCTTGCATTGAACGCGGCACTTTCTCGTAGGGAATTAAGTATACTCCTTTAGACTTCAATTCATCTTTGATATTTTCGATTTTTCTCTCACTCAGAACTGGAACATTGGTGAAACTCACATGTTCTCCTTCTAATTCTTCGGGGCTTTTTTGAAAATAATTTTCTTCAACTGTGTAAATAAAACCAGGGGCATTGAGTAAATCAAGCTTTCCTTTCTCTAATTCATCAACGTACATTTCTTTTTCTCCGGTTTGAGAATTGATAGAAAAGGAGACGGCAAGTTGATCTCCTGTTCCGTGAATCATTGCCAAGGCATACAACTCGTTATCTGTTGCAAAAACTACTTCCTTGCCCCCCACTGCTTTATGAGCAGAGGGCTTAAATATTTTTATTCCGCTAGTGTTTGAGCCGTGATATAAAACTTTATTTTCCATATATCTTTTCTAATTTTTCAACCGCTTCCTGTGGATATAAATTATTCAGGTTTTGAATATCCGGAAGCTCAACCCACTCCAAATGATATTGATTTTCTTTATTCATTCTTTCTTTTTCCGGGCCTCCTAACTCTGGAACTCCAAGCCACTCGTCAATCAAAAAATAAGATTCTTTTCTGCCTTGATTTTCAATTTCAAAAAGGAGCTTCCCAACCTTTGCATCAACGCTCAATTCTTCTTTCAGCTCTCGCCACATGGCGTGTTTTTCATTCTCTTTTTCTTCTATTCCACCACCAGGAAAAGTGTAATAAACCTTGTCCGGTTTAACCCGTTTTATCAATAAAATTTTATCGTCATCTATGACGACGGCTGAAACTCTTTTTGGCATCACAATCTTATTTTAACACTTTTCCTGTTTTATTTTAAGACATAGCCGCCGAAAATTTTTTTAAGCGAGGACGGCTCGCGGGCAAAAATTTTCCCCCTCAAACTCCCCCAATTTTTGCCCGCTCAGCGGATTTGACGGATGGGGTCAAAAGGTTGACGAGTAGTCAAAAAAGATATAGAATAATTACCAGAAATCGGGGAATGTTTCCTCGATTCGGCACATTCACAACTGAAAAAGGAGAAAACGATATGCGACACGGCAACGCCGTTGAGCACGCGAGATCATTCGCCGCTCATCTGAAATCAAACATCGCAAACATCCACAATGTTCTGCGCAAGTACGAAAGCAAGCAAGTTGTTGATGACGAAATTAACCGCTCCGTGGAAGCCCTTGAGAGTTTTGGAGAGATCGGGCACTACTTCACCGAAAAGCCTCTCTCGCAAGAAACGGCGGTATTTCTGCCTCTCAACCTGCCACTGTACTCTTTCGTTTTGTTTGGGGCGATGCCGGCGTATCAATCAGTGTCGCTGGTGACCCGCGCTCCAGAGAGAATGAAAGATGTTTTTGCTAAGTTGTTCGATGTTCTGTTGCTCGCAGAGCATTATCCCAATGTCAGCGTTTTTCATGGCTCCCGAGAGCATTTTGTGGAGCAACACTGCAAAGAAGCATCTGTCATCCTCTTTACGGGAAGACACGAAAACTTCATTCGCATCCGCAAGGCATGCGGCAGAGACATCCTGATGCTTTTTAACGGTGTTGGACACAATCCGCTGGTAATTACGCCAAGCGCGGACATCAAACTGGCGGTTGAGAAAACGCTACATGTAAAACTGTTCAACAACGGACAGGATTGCGCCGGACCGGATGCCATTCTGGTGCACAGCGACATCATCGACGCATACCTACAAAAACTGACAAACGAGCTTGCGCAGGTAAAGTGTGGCGTTTCGTATGGAGATGATGCTGTTGTTGTTGGTCCAATGTTCGAGTCGTCTTCGCTGCTGGATGCGATCAAACTGATTTCGAACGCCCGCCGTCATGGAGCAACGGTTACCTATGGCGGACAAATCGACATTAACCACAATGTTATGTATCCTTGCGTGCTGCGCGCCTCGATTAGCCAACTGCAGAATTTCGCCGAATTATACTCCCCACTCTTTGTGGTTTTAGAGTATGATCACGATCGGGAGTTGGCACTCTATTTCAACGAGTCCAATGCCCAGTATCAGGACAAAGAGATGTACATTTCTTTGTTCGGTGAAAGCAACTATGTTTCTGGTGTGTTGGGCAGTATCGTGTTGAAGGACAGAACCATTCACGATGTTGAGCGCGGCACAGAGGAGTACGGTGGATACAGTTCGGGCGCATCCATGGTGTCGTACCACGACATAGACATCGCCAAGCCACTTCTCATTCCACGAGAAATTCACAACTTCTTGTCGCCACAAGGACAAAAACTGTTCTCTGCCCTTCCGAGAGCAAAAGGAAACTGGGAACAGCACATTATGGCAACGCAGTTTCAAGAAGTTGTGCCGCAGATCTTTGGCGATCAGCTCGTCTTCGCCTATATTTTCGGCAGCTTTGCTATCGGAAAAGATAGGCGATGCTCCGACATCGACACGCTTGTCTGTGTCCATAACAGACAAACAGATCACGTCGAGCGGTATCTGGAGTGGCTATTCCAGATACACGAGCTGTTCGGGAGAATCATTGACTTCAAGTATCCGACCGAAATTGTGGCGTTTGCAGATTTGCAAGCCGCAGTAAATCGGCTAGTTAGTATGGAGCTTTCGGCTCTCCGAAATGAACCGACCAAGTACGACGCGATGGTTTGGTGTCATTCTCTTTTCCAGCCGTGGGTTGGAGCAATTACTCCTGAAAATATCCCGGAGAGCTGGAAGGAGTTTTTTCCAACTCATTCGTCGCGCTTGCTACACTCATTTCTGGAAAGTTTGGAGCGGGCAATTACGACTGGCGCGGATATCTCGCGACTTCGTCCCGAGTTGTATGAGATTCCGCGCAAGGAACCTGAATTGTCGCGCTATATTGAAAATCTGAGCAGCCGCGGGTTGCTCGGTGTGCTCAAGATGATTCCTTTCGAGGAAAAACCTGTATACACCGAAGCCGTCTTGAGATTGGTCGCCATGCGAGAGTTCATGGGGAGAAATCTCTTTGCAAGAGACGGTCCTAGACATTTGCACCATCCTTGTTTTCGCTTCGGCGTGGTTGTTTCCGCAAAACCTTGAAAGGTTTTCCGAAACTTAACGGCGCGTTCGTTGTCTATACGGACGCGCTTTTTTCTTGAAGCGATTTAGGTAAAAATTCTTTCCAAACCGTCGTAAGCGATTGTGTATTGCGGGAATTTTGACTCAAAATCTTTATGAGTCATATCCTGATATGAACCGATGTGGGTAAGGATAATTTCTTTCGCTTTTAGATTTTGAAGAAATGGAGCAAATTCGTTTTTTTGCAGGTGAGTCGGGTCATCACTGACATCCGACTCAAGATATGTCGCATCGGTTATAATCGCGTCAATATCTTTTATCAGTTCGGCGGTCTTATCCGGTATGCCGTTTAAGTCTGCAAGATATGCCAGCTTTTTCTTTGTTTTTATATCCTCAAATAAAAAGCCATCAGTTTCTTGAACATGACTTACAGCAATGGGGGTAATTTTTATATTATCAATCGTAAACGGCTCGTATGACGCGAAAACCTTAAAATCAACTTTTTTTAAGTGGCTCATTCTATCGTCATACCACTGCTTGGTAACCTTGTTGCCGTAAACCGTAAGTCCATTTTTTTCCGCAAACCAATCCACATCGAGAAGTCCGAAGAGATGATCCCAATGCCAGTGTGAAATCAAAATAGCGTCCGGGGCATTTAATTTAAATTTCCATGATTGCAATCTGATGTCCGGGGTGGCATCAACAATGATATTTTTCTTGTTTGCGGTCTCAATATGTAAAGAAGTCCTGAATCGAAAATCCTTGGAACCCCATTCGACACTTTTACTAATTGCGTCATCACCAAAAGGAGCGGGGATGCCCTGCCAACAGCCACTACCTATGAAAGTAATTTTGAACATAATTTATTGAATGTAGTATAATATAAAATAGCAGTCTACAACAGCCATGACCTTTTGACCCCATCCGTCAAATCCGCTGAGCGGGCAAAAAATGGAGGGGTTCAAGGGGAGGAATTTTTTGCCCGCGAGCGAATATCCCGCCATCCGCGCTACGCGCGGGGCCGAACAGAAAAACGCCCTTTTCATTTTTTGTTTTGCGCGCGGGCGAGCTCTAAAAAAAATCCAAAGCCGCTGGGATGACAATTTCAAAATTGATAAAAAAAATGAATAAGAATTATTCAACTACAAAGAAAAATAGACGAGCCCCGATTGGATACAATTCGGGGCTCAACTAAGACGGGACGCTCAACGAACTACTTCATTACTGATGGCTAGGCTGATTTTAGGGACGTCTTGCGGATCCTTGTTATTCATGCTTTTCGCGTTGGTGATGACAAGGCGATTACCACCAAGACTGACTCCTCCAAAATCATAACTGTCTTTGTCCTCCGGCAGATTGGAGCGGAACTGTTCTCTTTTCTTAAACCAGTTATCCTTAGCCATATACCCTCCAGTGGAAAAAACTGCTACTTTTAGTATAACTATATTTTAGAATATATAAAGCCTTAATGAACGAAAACAAAGTTAACCGGTGTCCGTGGCCGGGGAATGACAAGTTGATGATTAAGTACCACGACAAAGAGTGGGGGACTCCGGTCCATAATGACCGGATTCATTTTGAATATCTGATTTTAGATACTTTTCAGGCCGGACTTTCATGGCGGACGATTTTATACAAAAGGGAGAATTTCCGTCGCGCGTTCAATAATTTCAATCCGAAAATCATAGCCGGTTACGACGGGAAGAAAATCAAATCATTGATGAATGACTCCGGAATCATAAGAAACCGGCTCAAGATCAAAAGCGCGGTTAAAAATGCTATAGCCTTTTTAAAGATTCAGAAAGAATTCGGCAGTTTTGACAAATATATTTGGCAGTTTGCCGACTATAAAACTATCCATAATAAACAGAAAAGTTCAAACGGATTGCGTTCTAAAAGCAAAGAATCTGACGCGATGAGCCGCAATTTAAAAAAACGCGGTTTTACTTTTGTCGGCTCAACGATATGCTATGCTTATATGCAGGGAGCCGGAATGGTCAATGACCATTTGGTCAGCTGTTTTAGATATAAGGAGCTAAAAAAGTAGTTAGTGGCTAGAGAGAAACAGAAAGAAAGCGACAGTTGGTATAATTCAATACCCCGGATAAATCTGAGGCAGTTTTTATTTTATTTCATCACCTTGGCGGTTTTAATAATTATTTATATTAGGCTTTCCGAGATTAGGCTTATTGGCTCAATTTTCGCTAAGTCAAGCTTGGGGTGGCTCTCGGCCATAATCGCAATCCAACTCTTTGTCTATTATTTTCAAGCTATGAATTACCGGGACATATTGCGGATAAAAGATTTGGAAGTTAAACCCAAAGAGCTTTACCCAATGTCTTTTGTGGTTCAATTTTTAAATCAAGCCTTGCCTTCGGCCGGACTCTCGGGCCAGGTATTTTTTGTCCAGTATTTGAAAAGATATGGCCTTTCAGTAGCCGAGGGAATCGGCCGGGCCTTTCTTGAGATAATGACTTTATGGATGGCCATGGGCTCATTCTTTATTGTTTCTTCAATCTTAGTGTTAAAAGGCGGCGCCATTGCCAATGTCCCCGAATTAAGGTTCGTGATTTACGCTTTTGTTTTTTTAGCCGTTATCGCAGTCTCTGTTTTCTTTCTAATTCAAAGGCGCAAAAGAAGTAAAGTGGCCAAATGGGTGATTAGCTGGCTCCACCGCCATTTTGAAAGAAAAAAGCAACTTAAAGACGAAGAAGCGATAGATCACTCTAAACGTGCAGAAATGATTTTTGACCAATTTAAGGGTTCTTTAAATTTTAAATTTCTTCAAAAAAAAGCAAAAAGTTTTTGGATGGCCTTTTTCTGGCAGAGTATGATTCTTTTAGCCCATATTACAACTCTCTACTTCATTTCTTTTGCGATTGGTCATCCTATCGGGTTCAGGCTTGCTTTTATTGTTTTCTCGCTGGTCAGATTTATTACTATGCTTGCTTTTGTGCCCGGCGCCCTCGGTATTTTTGAAGGCAGTATGACTTTGATACTAATATCTTTTGGCGTGGCGGCCGGGCCGGCTTTGGCCATGACTCTTATTTTGAGAGCTTTTACTTTTTGGTTTCCGATGCCGATTGGCTGGGCTCTTTTCAGATGGTATTTTCTGCAGTATAAGATAGACAATTTATCAGACAGATTATCTTAGATTTAGTGCCCTCGCCCCAATTCACAAGGGCTTGACAAATTTTATACTAATGATATACTTATGAAAACAAGAAAATTGATTTTTTATTTAGTTAATAAACCTATAAAAATCCTATAAAAAGCTATAAAATGAAAACTTATAAATTTATTAATTCAGGTAGTTTTTACGGCCTTATTTTAGTGCTTAGTTTTGTTTTTTTAGGTTTAGCCATCAATGTTGCAGGCGCCCAGCAGAACGTTGAAATTCAATTTATCAATGATAATAATAAAAATTGCCACAATGGCAATGCCTCTAACGGCGTTCAATGGACGGCTGAAATTACAAATCATGGGCCGGGTTCAATTTATATTGAAAAAGCGGCTTTTCATGATCCTATAGCCGGCTGCGGGGCAACTATTCATTCGGCCGCGCGTGGTTTTACCTTAAGCGGCAATCATAATTACGTAGAAGGCGAGAGAGGGCGGATTACTTTTACTTTTGATAATCGGCAATATAACTGTGGACGAGTTCAGGTTGATGCGGCTTATCGAAATGCCAACGGAAGCAGAGAGGGCAGAGTTTTTTTAGGAGAGATGATTAACTATGGTGTCAACTGCGGTCCTGCCCCAACACCTACCCCTAGTCCTTCTCCTACTCCTTCACCAACACCCACGCCAACTCCAACCCCTACCTCAAGTCCAACCCCTAGTCCTACCCCTTTTCCTACGCCAACACCTACTCCCACCCCAACCCCAACACCTTTACCTATCTCAGTAAGCCTAATTGCCAATCCGCCGGTAATCAGAGAGGGGTCAAGCTCAATACTAAGCTGGGTATCTTCAAATGCTAATTCTTGTATTGCTATTGGCGATGGCTGGTTTGGGGTTAGGCCGGTTTCTGGAAATGAAGTTGTGTCGCCAAACCAAACAACTATTTACCGGATAAACTGCACTAATTCGTTTGGTTCTTCAGCCACAGCTCAAACCGTAGTTACGGTTATCAGGGATAATTTAGTCATTGTCGGGCCGACTCTTACTTTAATTGCCAATCCGTCAACAATCAGGCGGAACGAATTATCTATTCTTACTTGGAATACCACAAATGCCACTTCCTGCACTGCTCAAGGCGATGGCTGGTTTGGGGTTAGAAATATTTCCGGCAATGAGACGGTAGCTTTGAATCAAACCACTACTTTCAGAATGACTTGTTCTAATTCAGCCAGTTCGGCTTCAGCCCAGACGACTGTCAATGTGATAGACGACGGCGGGGGCTTGCCCGGCGTTGATATTACCGCTAACCCAATTAGCATAAACCAAGGGGCAAGCAGCGTTTTAATCTGGAGTTCGGTTAATGCCTCTTCCTGTTTTGCTTCAAATAACTGGTCAGGCTCTAAATCAATTTCAGGCAGCGAAACTGTTACGCCTGCATTTACCGCTACCTATACTATTACTTGCTCTAACAGCCGGGGTTCGGCCTCTGACAGCGTTACAGTGTTTGTTACGTCAACTCCAATAATTGCGCCTCAATCCTTTACGGTTGCCTGTGTTGCTAGTCCATTTGTCGTTTCAATTGGTCAGGAAACTACTTTAGCTGCCGGCCAAACCGGTGGGATTGAACCAGTAAATTTTGTTTGGGGCGGAATAGTTTCCGGAACCGGAAAAGTGATTAGACGGGCGATGCATCTTCCAGGCGTTCATACAGTCACAATTACTGCTACGGATGCAACTGGAAGAGTAGCTCGCGGAAGTTGTTTGGTTGACCCGCCAGCTAAAGCCGCTTCAAATGGCAGCTCCTCAAATAGTAATTCGCTGATTCAAGGAATTAAAAAAGTATTCAGCGGCGAAAAATCTTCAAAGATTAAAACTCCGACAGGTTTATCTCCCAATGAAAAAGAATACTCAAGTTCAACTTCTTCTGTTAAACTTTCTTGGGATTCAGTTAAAGGAATAAATAATTATGCAGTAAGGGTTGATTTTACTGGTTCTGAACTTAGAGATTCGAGAAATAACTGTCCGGACAGCCCTCATTATGTCTGTATCAACGGTTTGACTGAAAACAAAATTTCAATTGCGGTTAAACCAAGCCAGAAATACAGCTGGTGGGTTCATGCGGTTGATTCTTCGGACAACATAAGCGAACCGGCCTCGGCTTGGTTTACGGTTGAAGCTAAAGAAACCGGATCAAAAGACAGTTCCTTGGGCAACATTTTCAGCAGCGCCGGAAACAGCATATTTGTTTCGGGATTGGCTGCATTGCTTTTCGTCTTAGGATATCTATTGGGCAAAAGAAAAAATAGCAGGAGAACAGAATCATTTAATCAATTCAGAATACCGCCTTTGGTTCCGCCGAGCCCGCCCTCTTCAAAACAATAAAATTATTTGCTACAATAAAAACTTCTTTAGAAGCGTAAAATTTCCCGGGCGATCGCCAGAAAGCGATCGAGGACTTGGCGAAGCCTAATGCCGTTTTCGTCTAGTGGCCCAGGACACTTGCTTCTCATGCAAGAAACACCGGTTCGACTCCGGTAAGCGGCGCTAAATAAAAAATTATGAATTTAGCAGTCATCAAAACCGGCGGGAAACAATACATTGTTTCCGAGGGCCAAAAATTAAAGATTGAAAAATTAAACCAAAACGAAGGCGACGAATTTGAGTTTGATAAAGTTTTGCTTTTTGCCAACGGAGAGGAGATAAAAATCGGCCAGCCCTATATTGATGGGGTGAAAATTAAGGCTAAGGTTTTAAAGCAGGGCAGGGGAGAGAAGAAGATTGTTTTCAGATACAAGAACAAAACCCGCTATAAAAAGAAAAAGGGGCATCGCCAGCCCTTCACCGAAGTTGAGATTTTAAGTATTTCGTAGTTTGCGAAAAGTTGCTCTCGGCACAGTCGATTTCTTCTCTTGAGACACTTCTTGGAAATGGCGCGCTACTTTCTATAATTCTTTACGCCCTCTGATTTTAAATACCTTAGGAAACCCTTGAAAAATGTGGGTTTTTGAGGGATTGACAAATAGTTTATTAGGGTGTATAATTAAGATATAATTAAACGGCACCTTAATATATGATATCTGCGGTAGCAAAGAGTTCTTAGGCATATTCAATTAAAACTAAAAGTCAGGATTCTTTGTTGTCGCAGATATGGAAAGAGTCAAAAAGATTGGGCATTTTGCGCAAAAGGAGGGAGTGATGAAGAGAGAAACCTTGTATTTGCTAGCGGCCGTTTTCTTGGCAGCAAGTGTTGGTGCAGGTGTTGGTTTTCTATATCCTTTGATTCTTCCACCTCCGTCTCAGTCTGTAGAAGAGACATACGCTTCAACGGTCGAGTTCGAGGGTCTAAAGAGAGACGTTTCTAATCTCTACGATCGGATCAGCGAGCTTGAAAAGGAAATTGAAACAAATCCTGATTTCTTTATCCGGCGGATGGATCGGGATCTGGATTTGCTCGAAAAAGGGCAAAATCCACACGGCAGTTTCTCGGACTACTTTGTTCCGAATGCCATGGCGGCCTTGAAAGCCGGAGCTGCGAAGAAAGAAGTGTTAACGAGGCTTGAACGAGTAGTTGCTCTGGCCGAGAAAAAGGTCTACTTGAGTAGTTACGTCGGTCAGCTTGTCCGGGAGGGCGGGATCGAAGCCGTACGCTCTTACATAGAGGGTGCGACGGGCTTACGTCTTTCCCGTCCATAGTTATGTTCATTTTCGTCCCCGCAGGAGCAATTCATCGGTTATACCGGAAACGCTCCTGCGGGGCGTTTTTTTGTTTAGTATGACGAGACCTTGCCGAGATGGAATCTTCTAATAAAGTATTGGGAGGGCATGACTGATTTCTGAACCTGAGGGTGTCTTGAGAAATGGCCGCTATCTTTACGCAGTCCCCATGCGAGTTCCCACAGGGACGAGCTGGGATGTTCTGACAAATTGCCGTTAACAAATCTATGGTGGAGGTATCCTGATTTGTCGGCAATTCAAGTAAAGTGGCGTGCCATTTCCAAGAAGTGTCTCAAGAGAAGAAATCAGTCATGCCCGAGCTATATATTCTTCGCCAAATTCTTAAAACTCACTTCTTCTTCATCGAAATAAAGCTCAACCGCACCGGTGGGTCCGTTGCGGTGTTTGGCAATAATAATTTCGGCGATATTTTTTCTGTCCGAATCATGGTGCCTTACTTTATCTTCCCGATGGATGAACATTACTAAATCAGCGGCCTGTTCAATCCCGCCTGATTCTCTTAAATCCGAAAGCCGAGGTCTCTGGTCTGGCCTTGCTTCAACTGCCCGGGATAACTGCGAAACGGCGATAATCGGGATATTCAGCTCCCGGGCCAAAGCTTTCAGGGAATTAGCCACGTCCGTCACCTGCTGGACATAACCTTCAATGTCGCTTCTGGGCTGGACTAACTGTAAGTAATCAATCACTAAAAGCCCGAGTTCGTTTTTGGCTTTTAACCGTCTGGCCATGGCTCTGATCTGTAAAACCGTGGGCGAAGGCGCGTCATCTATAAAGATAGAAACTTTTGATAAGCTATCCAAAGCCAGAGAAATTTTCGAAAAATCATTGAAGTCGCCCGAGCTGGTCAAGTGGCCAGTTCTTAATTTCCAAAGGCTCACCCCGGCTTCGGCTGATAAAATTCTATCTATCACCTGGTCTTTGGACATTTCCAGACTAAATAGTCCAACGCCGGCATTTTCTTTTTTGGCGATATTCCTAACCATATCCAAAGCCAAAGATGTTTTTCCAAGCGAGGGCCTTGCTCCAAGAATGATCAAATCCGAACGTTGAAGCCCAGCCAGTATATTATCCAAATCCACAAAGCCGGTTGAAAGGCCTCGCAAGGCGCCGTCCCCCCGATGAAGCCTTTCCAGCCGTTCAAAAGCTTCGTGGAGCTCCTCTTTCAAAGCTGTAAATTCCTGAGTTAAGGAGCGTTGGGAAACAGAGAAAAGATTTTGTTCAGCCTGATCCAGAATTTTTTCAATACTTTCGTCTTCCTGATGGCCGAGGGCCGTAATTTTGTGGGCCGAATCTATCAAGTCCCGCAAAATTTTCTTGCGCCGGATTATTTTTCCATAATTTAATATGTGGGCTGAAGTCGGCGTGGCGCTTAGAAGAGAAGTAAGGTAAGACGCTCCGCCGGCATTTTCAAGCTCGTCGCCTTCTTCAAGCTTGTTTGAAACAGTCAAAATATCTATAGGTTCGTTTTTTTCCAAAAGGCTGACCATTGCTTTGAAAATCAGGTGGTTTTGGCGGGCGTAAAAATCATCGGGCCTTAAAATATCAATTATTTTTTCAATTGAGCCTTTATCAATTAAAATAGAGCCCAAAACAGATTTTTCGGCTTCAAGGTTTTGGGGCGGAAGCTTGTCGGGAAGATTAGCCATGGAGGTATGATAAATGTCTAATTTTAATGAGACAAGGGATAATCTGTGGAGATAACTTATCTTTTTTTACTTTTAGCTTTTACTTTTTAACTTTACTAGTGGCCCGTAAGGAGTGTCTTCAATGGAATATCCCAAGGCCTGGATCTCATCCCTGGCTTTGTCGGCTTCAAGCCAGGCCTTTTCTTTTCTTAATGTTTCACGTTTTTCAACCAATTGTAAAATATCGGTAATTTTTAGCCATTCGTCTGGTAAAACCCCTAGAATATCTCTTCCTATCCAATTTAATAATTTTTTGATCTCAACCGCCTGTTTTTTTGATATCAAGCCGCTGGATAGAAGTTTGTTTATTTCTTTGATAAAATTGAATAATTCCGAAAGCGCTAGGGGAGTATTAAAATCGTTGTCTAATGCACTCTCTATTTTCTCTTTATATTCTTCTATTAATTCTTGCACTCTAGTTATTTCTGTTTCTTTCGGTAAGTCCAGATTTCCAGGAGTAAGCTTCCAATCAAGCTCGAAAATCCTTTGCACTGCCGCCTCTGATTGTTTCAATAAATTTTCTCTATACTCAACAGGAGAACGGTAGTGAGCATTTATAGCCATAAAACGTAGCGATTCGGAAGAATACTTCTTCAGAATGTTTTGGATAGTTATAGTATTTTTGAGTGATTTAGACATTTTTTGGCCATTTATTGTCACAAGTCCGGAATGAAGCCAGTATTTCACGAAAGGTTTTTTACCAGAGGCGGCTTCTTGTTGAGTAATTTCTGCTTCGTGATGAGGAAATATTAAATCCTGGCCGCCGCCATGAATATCGTACTGCTGACCCAAATATTTTTCAGTTATAGCTGTATCTTCAATATGCCAGCCAGGTCGGCCAAAACCAAAAGGGCTACTCCAACCAGGTTTTCCGGACTCTGATATTCGCCATAAGACAAAGTCGCCTTTATTTCTTTTACTGACCGATTCATCAACTCTGGAAACTGCGTCCTCGGCCTGCTGGACAGTCCTCTTAGATAATTTTCCGTAGCCTTCAAATTTTGAAATGTCAAAATAAATACCTTCCTCAATTTTGTAAGCATATCCTTTATCAAGCAGGGTTTGGATTTGTTTAATAATTTCTTTTATGTGGTCAGTGGCTCTGGCTATTTTATTTATACTGTTGATGTTAAGATTTTTAATATCCTCTAAAAAACTTGTTTCATAAAGTTTAGCTATATCTTCCCAAGGTTTATTTTCCTGTTTCGCACGGTCAATTATTCTATCATCGATGTCCGTTATATTAAGTACAAAATTAACTTTATATCCTTTATAGCGTAGGTATTTTACAAAAACATCAAATATAACATAGGTTCTAATATGACCAATGTGTGAAAAATCATATACAGTAGGACCGCAGACAAAAAGATTAACCTTTTTATTTTTAAATGGCTCAAAAAGCTCTTTTTTAGCCGAAAGTGTATTATAAATTTGAATCATAAATAGACTAGTCTAATTTTATTTTAACAATATTTATTATATATATATTAAAGGAAGAGGTCTCCGCCCTCGGAGACCTCAAGTGGAATTTGGCTGATCTGGAAGTTAGTCAGCGCAGTAACAACATGACTGGTTGTTCGTTGTTGTCTTCCAGAACAAGCTGTCGGGCGGACCGAAGTACTGCGTGTACCTCGCTATGGTGCCGCTGAGATAATCAGGCATCAGTGCTATGTTTTCTTCTTCGCTGACAGTGGGTCCGTGATGGATGAACTGTCCGCTCGCGACTTCTGAACAGAACTTGTGGTAGTTTCGTGTGTTCAGCACGGCCATGTGCCAGAAATCGTCGACATCCTTGGACATCGGAAGGCACTGATCTGGATGCATGATGCGAAGGAACAAGTATTTCTTGAACTCTTGATCCATCGCTACAGCTACATCTGGTTCGTAGCCCAGTCGGTTGATGACCAGAAGTCTTTCTCTGGAGAAGTCGAATTCACACACTCTTTTGAAGAGAATGCGAGCCGCCTCTGGCGCACCTGGCCTCAATTTAGAAAACAACGAGTTACTCCTCGAGTCGACGGGTAACTCCCTTACAATGCAGCTACTGTCATGACTCAACCTCCTAAAGAACTGGTTTTGCAACAACTATGTTGTTTGTGTTGCCTTAAAATAATAATATAATTACTCAGCTAATTGAGTCAAGAGTAATCATAAACTGTCGGCCCGCATACAAAAATATCGACGTTTTTGCCTTTTATCGGCGAAAATTCTTCTTTTTGTCCGCTTAGAGTGTTTAAAAGTTTAAACATTTTTTTAATTTAAATCGTGAAAAAAACAATAACCGCCGCGCTCATAAAAAGCAAAGCAATATAACCCAAGAGATTAGAAAATCTTCCGTTGGTGTATGAACCCATGATTTTTTTATTATTGGAAATCAGAAGAATAGTTAAGATCAGGGGAGGCAGGACTAAGCCATGGAAGAAAGCGGTGTAGAATAGGAGCCTCACCGGATTAAAGCCGGCGTAGTTTAAAAACAGAGCCAAAGCGGTTGAAACAATAATTACCAAATAAAATCCCTTTGCTTTTTTGAATTTTTTATCAAGCCCGAGCGGCCAGCCGAATGTTTCCGAAAGAATATAAGCCGAGCCGGCGGTCAGTATCGGAATTATCAAAAAGCCGGTGCCGATAATTCCGAGAGTAAAAACCAGCTGACCCAAATCGCCGAGAAGCGGCTTTAAAAGCTGGGAAATTTCCTCGATGGTCTGAATTTTTATGTTAGTGCCGAAAAATAAAGTCGCTGCCAGAATCATTATGAAAAACTTGATCAGGTTTGAAAAAAACATTCCAAAAGTGATGTCGCCGGCCATATGCTTGATTTCTTTTTCAAGTTTTTTATCACTGTGAAAATCGTGGTTGTGGCGATGTTCTTTTTCTTCAAAAGCTTCCTGACTGGTCTGCCAGAAAAACATATAAGGGGCTAAGGTAGTGCCGAATATGGCGATGATTATAGAAATTGTCTCTTGGTTTAAAATTAAATTCGGGAAAGCGATTTTTCTAAAAATTTCAGGCCAGTCGTGGGATATCATTAAAGCCGCGGCTATATAGAAAAAAAGGGTTAATGCCAGCCATTTGAAGTATTTTATTATTTTTTTAAAATCCCAGGAGATTATCAAAAGAATTATTATTAAAGCATAGACGATGTCGAGCGCCCTCACCGGCACTCTCGGGATTATAAGATTTGTGGCAGCGCTCATTCCGGAAAGATCAGCTCCGATATTCAAGACATTAGTGGAAGCCATTATTATCACAATCAAGCCAAGAAGCCATCGGGAGTAATATTTTTTTAAAACTCCGGCCAAACCCATTTTGGTGACTATACCTATCCGGGCCGACATTTCCTGAACCGCGGTCATCAAAGGAAAAGTGAAAAAAGCGGTCCATAGAGAAGAAAAACCGAGCCGCGTTCCGGCAATAGTGTAAGTAGTAATGGCGGCGGCGTCGTCATCGGATGCTCCCGAAATGAATCCGGCTCCTAGATATTTCCAAAACTTCTTTATCCCCTTTACAAAACCCATTATATTTTTTTCTCAATTTGTTTTATTTCAATTTTTAAAAATTTCATTATTTTTTTCCAAAAATTCGGATGGTCCACAATCAACTCGCTTAAAATTGCAAATGGGATGACAAATAAAAATATTCTTCCCAAAACAGCCGGGGTGATACCGGCGCCAGCTCCGTATTTGACGGCAATCAGATTATCTAAAGTATTGAAAATCAAACCGAATATCAGGAATTCGATTAGCCTCAATTTTCTTATAGTCATTGTCTTAATTCTATTATAAAATATAAGTTATTTTTTCTCCACCCGCTCAGCGTATTCGCCAGTTTGGGTGTTTATCCGGATTATGTCGCCTTCTTCGATGAAAAGAGGAGTATTGATTAGAGCGCCGGTTTCCAGTTTGATCTGCTTAGTGCCGCCTTGGGCGGTATTACCGCGGACTGATGGCGGGGCTTCAATAACTTTAAAATCCATTTTAACCGGCAGTTCTATATTTATGATTTTACCATTAAAAAGCAGGCTGGAAATCAAAGTATTAGGTTTTAAAAAATGCGAAGATTCGCCAATAATATCTTCGCCAAGCTTGAACCTTTTTACCGGCTCATCAATTTCCGAAAACCAGAATTCGCCCCGGTGGAAATATAAAAATTTAACCTCTTTTTTTTGGATGTCAGCCTCTTCGAAATAATCGGACTGCTGGAAATTCCTTTCAACGGTTTTCCCAGTCAGAAGATTTTTTATCTTAGTCTGCATCACCGGCCGGCGCTGCTGCATTTTTAAATGCTGGGAAAACAAAACCTCAAAGGGCTGCCCTTCTAAAATAAAAAAAATCCCGGTTCTTAAATCATTCATTCCGAGCATAAAAATAGAACTTAGAATTTAGTAATTAGAATTTAGAACAGAACCGATAAAGTCTTTACGGCCATTCAAAAAATCCTTTATTTCCATTGGTTTTTTACCTTCAAGTTGAACGGTTTTCAATAACACAGCGCTATGAAAGCCACACTTTATTGCGGTTTGTCTATTTTCAACCAAAAAAACCTGACCATTTTTAAAATTACCATTTTTTTTAGAAATCGGCAATACTTCAAGGATTTTCAATATCTTATTATTCCAAGCAGTCCAGGTTCCGGGTTCAGGATTTAAGGCGCGTATTTGCCTGTCTATTCCATCGGCAGATTTTGACCAGTCAATTTTTCCGTCTTGCCAAGAAAATTTCTTAGTGTAGATCGCTTCTTGATGATTTTGTTCAGTCGGTTTTACTTCTCCGTTAATCCATTTCGGCAAAATCTCAATTAAAAGCTTAGTTCCTAATTCTGCGAGTTTTTTTTCCAGTTCTTTATATTTTTCATTTTTCATTTTTAATTTTTCATTTGCTATTGTCGGCCCGTGGTCAACTTTTTCATCCATTAAAATTATGGTTACGCCGGTTTCTTTTTCGTCGTTTAAAATCGCTGATTGTATTGGGGAGGCCCCGCGGTATTTTGGCAGAAGCGAGGGATGGATATTCAGAAAACCATATTTGGGAATTTCCAAGTATTCTTTGGGAATTATTCTCCCATAAGCGGCGACAACGCAAATATCCGGGTTTAATTTTTTAAAATCTTCAATGCCTTTTTCTAAATCCCAGAGAATAGGGGAGCAGCCTCGTAAAGGGGCGTGGCCCCCACGAGGCTTTACGCCCCCTTTTTTCAAAGCCTCAAAAACCGGCTTTGAGAAAGATGATGTTCCGAAAAAAAATAATTTCATGAATGAATCGAATACGCCCTCACGGGCTCCTTTTTATATTAAAACTTCATCCCAAATTCCGCCGTTGACATAACTCAAAATAAGGCATAATATAATTTATTCTGTAAAAGGGGGAGGCAATGAATATTAACAGTCCGGGAGACGCTAATGAAAAGAATCCAGTACATTGTTATGGGTGTGATGAAATTGTAATTGCGGCTAGAGAACACCACAAAGAGAAACACTTCAGAACCACACACAAGTGTCCGAAGTGCGGTTATAGAGGAAGTCTCTTGACCATAAACGGAATACCCCAATTGAGGCATCCTGGCGAGATACCTGGAGCATAGTCGTAAAATTGTTCTTTTAGGAGGAGATAGCCATGACAGAACAGACAGCGAAGCAACGGCGTCCTTTTCACGAATCCATCGTCGATGCAATCCGTCGTGCCTCATACAGCGATATGAGGTGTCTAGGAAAACTCATCCAGGAGACCAAGATCCCAAAGGGTCACGACGCAATAATCGCCGCCTGGAATGATCGAAATGAGGAACTGTCTCGCGAGATGCGCGAGGCCGGTGATGTGTATGGCGATCTTTTCGAACAGAAACAGGAAGCTGAAGAAAAGGAAAGGGCGAAGAAACAGCAGAATGAAGTCGCCACCACATAACCTAGGGAGCACTTTTCCCGCCAAGCTTCACAAGGCGCCCGACCTACTGGTCCGGCGCCTTTTTCTTTCGGGTTTCGCTGGCGAGTTCTGACGAGGCGAAATCTTCTAATGATTTAGGTTGTGCGGGGCATGCCCGTTTTCTGAACTACAAGGGAGCAGGAACAAATAACCGAAAGAGGGTGAATAATTTGCCGGTTACAACATAGGGTAGGGGATTCCCTATTTGTCGGCAAATTTTAATGAGGTCAATTTCTTAATTGCGAATGGTACTCTCTGAGGGTTATTTGTCTGCGACGCTTGAGAGAAGAAAACGGGCATGCCCCGCGCTATTTATCCGTAATCATAACCCCTTGCAGATGGTCGTATTCGTGCTGCAAGACCCGGGCCAGCATGCCTTTGGCGATAAACTTGTATTTCTTTTCGTTCTCATCCACTGATTTAACCTTCACCTTTTTCGGCCTTTTGATTTTCAACCATGTCTCCGGAATGCTCAAACAACCCTCTTCAAGCTCTTCAGAATCTTTTGAGTATGGCTTTACTTCCGAATTTATGTAGACGCTCGGCGCGTTGTGTTCCTTAGCCAATTCTTCATCAATCACAAAAAGGGCCATATCCAAACCGACCTGGTTCGCCGCTAAACCAATGCCATTGGCTTCTTTCATCGTTTTTTTCATCTTTAAAATAACCTTTTTCAGTGAAGGCGTTATTAAACCAATTATTTTTAGTTTTTGGGACAGAATTTCAGCCGGTTTTTTGACAATTTCCATCTTATTTGTCGATTCGTAAACGAAAAGTTTCCCCGGGGTTTTTACATTTTTGGACTGTTTTATTTTTGAAAATATCCGGTAGGCCGGTCTAAGCCCTATATTTTTAATTATCCCCAGATACATCGCGAATTTTTTGGATTCCCCGGCGTATTCTGATATTTCTTTGGCCAAGGCGTGGATCGGACCATGAATCCCGCGCTCCGGCTTTTTCTTCTTTATTTTAGCGAATTCTTTTCCGATTTTAGTCAAACCGGCCGATATTCTCATTACCTCAAAAATAGTATATTATATTAATTATGTCTAACCAAATTCGAGTCAGAATCGCCCCAAGCCCTACCGGGCCACTTCATATAGGCACCGCGCGCACGGCGCTTTTTAATTGGCTTTTTGCCCGAAAAAACAAAGGGGATTTCATCTTAAGAATTGAAGATACTGATTTGGAACGCTCTGACCCGAAATTTGAGGAAGAAATCAAGGACTCTCTGGATTGGTTAAACCTGGAATGGGACGAATTTTACAAGCAAAGCGAGCGAATCGGGGTTTATAAAAAATACCTGCAAAAACTTCTGGATGAAGGTAAAGCATTCTGGTGTTATCACACGATTGAAGAATTAGAACAAGAAAAAAAAGAACAGACAAAACGAAAAGAAGCGCCGCGCCATATTTGTCAGCATAAGTATATGAAACATGAAACAAAGAACATGAAACAGGGGATTATTAGATTAGCGGTTGATGAAAATTCAACTAGAATAATTCACTTTAACGACATAATCCGCGGAACGATTGAGTGGCAAGAACGTTTGATAGGGGATTTGAGCTTAGCTAAAAACTTAGAAACGCCTTTATATAATTTTGCTGCCGTGGTTGACGACTATGAAACAAAAATTTCGCATGTAATAAGAGGAGAAGACCATATTTCAAACACGCCGAAACAGATATTAATTCAGGAAGCGCTTGGATTCAATTCTTTCCAATACGTTCATCTGCCTTTAATTTTAGGATCGGACAGAACTAAACTTTCAAAAAGACACGGGGCAGAATCGATTCAAGAGTATATGGATATGGGCTATTTGCCAGAAGCAATGATTAACTTTATGGCTTTGCTTGGATGGCATCAGCCAGAAGATATAAAGAGAAAAGGAGAAAAACCTGAAGATATTTTTACCATAGATGAACTGGCTGCCGTATTTAATTTAGAAGACGTCCAAAAGTCGCCGGCTGTTTTTGACATAAAAAAACTGAACTGGATGAACAGTTATTATATTCATCAATTGCCGCCGGAACAATTCAGAGCGGCGGTAGAGCCATTTATAATTAAAGAACTTGGCGTGAATGGCGTAAGAGACGAGTATTTGGATAAAATCCAGCACCTTATGGCCGAGCGCATGGAAAAATTATCCGACGTAAAAAATTTTGATTATTTTTTCAAAGAACCGGAATACAATAGGGGATTACTAATTTGGAAAACATTTACTAACGAAGAAATCAAGAGATCGCTCACTTTAACAAAAGAAGCGCTTGAACCGGTTGATTGGGGAATTTTTGACAAAGATTATATTAGAAAAAAAATAGATAATCTGGCTAAGGAAAATTTTGACGGCGATAGGGGAGCGGTCTACTGGCCTTTAAGGGTGGCCTTGACGGGCAAAGAAGCATCACCTGACCCGATTGATATACTGGCAGTTTTACCGAAAGAAACAGTCATTAAAAGACTTGAAAATGCTATTAAGCTTACACCATGAATTCTTTAGTTTTATTAGTCCTAAAACCGGCCAGATTTATTTTAATTATTGGCAAAGAAGCTTAAATCCGTTTGATTATATGTAATTATGACGAACATACTTATTTTGGGAGGAGGTTTTGGAGGAATCAGCGCCGCTTTGAAACTGGAAAGAGAATTAAAAAATAATTCCGATTTCAAAATTACCTTAATAGACCGCAATAATTTCCATTTATTCACTCCTTCTCTTTACGAAGTCGCTACTGTCTACGGCCTTATTCAAGATAATTTCGCCCAATATTTGAGAGGTTCGGTGGCTATTCCGATCAACGAAATACTGAAAGGTAAGAAAGTAAATTTCGTCCAAGCGGAAATAAAAGAAATAAACCTTAAAGAAAAATTTGTTGCCTCTGGCGGCGGGGCAAAATTAGATTTTGATTATCTGATTATCGCTCTTGGCGGCGAAACAGAGTTTTATGGCATTCCCGGCGTTCAGGAATATGCTTTTAACTTTAAGTCAATTGATAATGCGATAGGGATTTTCAAAAAAATCCAAGAAATTTATAAAAAATATCAAAAAGAGAAAGATGAAAAAGATTTAAGAATCGCAATAATCGGCGGTGGTTTCACTGGGGTAGAATTTGCTGCCGAATTGGGTTGTTGTGTGGGTAATATCATAAAAGATTATAAATTGAGTAAAACATGCACCATAATTTCCTTATTTGAGGCCGGGCCAGTAATTTTATCGGCCATAAATGAAAAATCAAGAAAAGCTATTGAGAAAAGATTGAAAAATGAGATGGTAAAAATTCAGATAAATTCACCAGTGGCCAAAGTCGGTCCTGATTACATTAAAATCGGAGATGGCGGAGAAGCATTGAATTTTGATTTAGTTGTCTGGGCAGGCGGAGTCCGCGGCTCAAGATTTTTAGAGAATTTAGGATTAAAGCTGACCAAAAAAGGAACAATTGAAATTAATGATTTTCTGCAGACAAAAAATCATGATGATTCTTTAAATGAAAAAATTTTTGCAATAGGGGATAGCGCAACTTTTATTGATCCAAAAACCGGAAAATCGGTCCCGGCAATGGCTTATGTCGCTTATGACCAGGGTGCGATTGCCGCCGAAAACATAATAAAAGACATTAATAAACAAAAATTAACCCCTTATAAACCGTTTTATGATGTCTGGATAGCGCCGGCCGGGGGCAAATGGGCCTACTTTTACTATAAAGGCATCGGCATTGCCGGATTCACGGGTTATTTACTAAAACAACTGGTTGATTTTAAATACTTTCTAAGAATTCTGCCGTTAAATAAAGCCCTGGCCCTTTTCTTTAAAGATTTGGTGATTTTTACGAGGAATGATTAATTATCCGTTTTTAATTCCGTGAAACTTACGATGGATCTCTCGAAGTCGCGGTTTGGTAATATGAGTATATATCTGAGTAGTGACTATACTTTTATGGCCCAAAAATTCTTGGACAGTTCTTAAATCAACTCCTTTCATTAATAAATCCGTTGCAAAACTGTGACGCAGTGTATGAACTGTAGTGATTATCGGCAGGCCGGCTAAAATCGCGCATCCCTTGACCGTTCTTTCAATGCTTTTAATGCTCAGCTGGCTGCCCGGAGATTTACCCCTATAGTTTATAAATAAGGCCTTATTATTGTCTTTTCTTGTTTCAAGGTACTTTCTTAGCCAATTAATTGCCCTTTCCGATAAATAAACCGTTCGTGGCCGGTTGCCTTTGCCGATAATTGATATCTCTAAATCTTCAGTCGTGTTTTTAATTTTTATTTGCTCGCGATTCAAACTTGCTAATTCAGCGACTCTTAAACCGGTGGAGAAGAGGATTTCCAATATAGACCTGTCTCTTAATCCAATGACTCTGGAGGTGTCCGGAACGCTGAATAGTTTTTCAAGCTGTTCTAAGTTTAAAAAATGTAGAATTTTTTCTCCTTTTTCTTTTGGCAGTTTTATTTTTTCGGGGGGCAGAGAAGTGATGTCTTTTTCAGCGAAATAGGTCAGTAAAGATCTTAAAGCGATTAGATAGTAGTTCTGAGTCGTTTTTTTCAAAGGCCTGCCGTCTCTGGATATGTGATGCCGTGAAAGGTAAAGCTTATATTGCCAAATATGATCAGGGGAGAGATCAGCTGGTTTTACATTATCTAATTTATTTTTTTTAAGCCAATTTAAAAAAATTTTTAAAAATCTGGCATAGTTCTCCTGTGATTTGCTGGATAATCCTTTTTCTATTTCAAGCCAGTCCAAAAAATCTGTTAGGTGCTGGGGGAGTGGTTTTTGATTTATATTCATGAAATATTTATATCCAAGGTGTATTAATCTACATTATGCGACATTGCATTAAATATAGTTCTACTGGTTTTTTAGGTCAATCCTCTCTTATCAACATTGGGATTTTAGGGATTTTAATTTAATTATAAACAATGCTAAATTATTTTTTTAATGGTAGACTTAAATAATGTTTTACGCTGACCTGAATCATTTCAAGGGCAAGACCGGGTACGAGATAGATGGCATCTGGTATCCCCGAGTTACCTCTATCGTTTCTATTAAAGCTAAACCGGCCCTTTATAAGTTTTATGCTGATCAGGGCAGTTTTTCGATGGCTGAATCAATTAAATCAAAGTCGGCTGATGAAGGGACTCTTATCCACGAAACGGTAGAAGCGATACTCGCCGGAAAAACCACAGCTATCCCCCATTCTATCATGCCGGCCATCAGCGCCTTTTTAGAATTTAAGAAAAAAAATGAAATTATCCCGATGAAAATAGAAGAGCGGGTCGTTTCAAAAAATCACTGGTATGCCGGAACAGTTGATGTTATCGGCAAATTAAACGGTCAGCTCGGAGTTCTGGATATTAAAACTTCTTATTCCATTTACCGCGACTATGGCCTTCAGACCGCCGCCTATGCGGAAGCAATTAAAGAAAATAATATTTTCCCCACGACCAGATGGGTTTTAAGGATTGATCAGGCAAAGATATGCACTAAATGCGGGGCTAAAATGCGCGAAAAAGGCGGCAACGTAAAAGTGAGGGGCGGGGTTTCGGAATGCCAGCATTCTTTCGGCCCAGTTACCGGCGAAATTGAATTGAAAGAACTGGATAATTTTGAAAATGACATAAAAGCTTTTTTGGCTTGTAACAGCTTATGGGTCTGGGAGCACGAGCATTGGATTAAAAGGATTCGAAACGGCCTCTCCCCCTATTAAAGGCAGTTCCCGGCCAAAGAGTAGCCGGCCGAAATCGCTTCTTTTTCGGAATTAAAAAATAATTTATTTTCTTCTTTTATCTGTTTAGCGCCGGGGCACCACAAAAAGTGGTATTTTCCAGAAGTTGATTTTTTAGACGCTACAACTCGAAAATCTACTCTTTCCACTGCCCTATTTTCTATATTATTCGCATCCCCTTCATTTGTATTAATTCGTATATTAGCATTGGGTTGGAAAATTTCCTGAATGCTTGCTTTTTCTATTTTTATCGGCTGGCTGACGGTTTTTGAAATCCGGCCCAGCTGAAAACTTAAAAGAGTGATTAAAACGATTAAGAATATAAGGAAGAGGTTTTTCTTGATTGTTTGAAAAAATTCTGTTAACATAAGAAAAAAAGGTGGGCTCCCGCCTTCGCTAAAGCTTGCGCCACCGCTGAAGCCAGCTATGGCGGCACGCGGTCGGCGGATGCTCATAATTGCAGCTATTCGCTGCGCTCATAGACAATTATGGCACATACAAAACAAAAAGGTTCGTCTAAAAATAACCGGGAGTCAGAATCAAAACGCCTTGGCGTTAAGCTTTTTGGCGGTCAGGTTGCGCGACCGGGCAATGTAATAATCAGGCAGAGAGGCACTAAATATGTACCTGGTCTTGGGGCGAGATTAGGCGGCGATGATACTATTTATGCTATAAAAGAAGGAAAAATATTTTTTAAAACCAAAAAAGTTTCAAAGTTCGACCGTTCAAAAAGAATCGTTAATATCGTTAATGTAATTTAGCTTCTTTAAATTCCAATTACTTCTACTTCAAATTTAGTCTCAATATCATAATATTTAAATAAGGCCTGATGAACGCCAGCTTTTTTTATCTGATTAAAAGTAATTTCAATATAATCAGGATTAATTTCAATCCCCCGCTCCCTTAATGACTCCCCTATTTTTTTAGATGTAACTGCGGCGTATAAATTACCTTTTTCATCGGCCCTCGTTTCGATAAGTAATCGAAAATCTTTTAGTTTTCCAGTAACTTCTTTCATCTTTTCGATTTCCCGCTGAACCTCTAAATTTTTTAATTTCTTCAACTCGTCGATCTTTTTTAAATTTTCCGCGGTGGCTAAAATCGCCAATTTTTTTGGCACCAAAAAATTCCTGGCATATCCGTGTTTAACCTCAAGGGTCTCCCCTATCTGCCCAAGGCCTTTGATGTTTTCGGTTAAGATTATTTTCATAACTACTACGAAATTACGAATCAGTACGAATATACGAATTTGATTTTAACTATTTACTATGATACAACAATTCTAGACCTTTTCAAGGATGGTGATTAATGGCTGACCTCAAGTTTCCAAATTTAGACAAAACAAAAAAAACCACGCTGTATATTCAGGCCAATATCGACCTAAATATTGAAATAATAGCCAACTTTGGGAGAAGGCCAAAAAAAGATATCATAGAGGAGGCTCTGATTTGGTATCTGAAGGAAAAAATAGGTATTCCTGATCCAACTCAACCGCCAACTCTTTCTTGGGCACCAAAATCTCCACAAGCCATCAAAGCGTAAGCAATGGTGGCTTCGTTGTTTTTAGCGAACTATAGCCCGTTTGGCGATGCCATATATTAAAAATTTGTAAAAAGCGCGAGGCATATGTCTCTCGGGAAGTTCTGGAGACCGAGTAGCAAGGTAAGTCAAGATTGTTTGAACCCCGAGCTTGTCGAGGGGAAGTCTTGACTTTACGAGGTCGTAAGTACAGCGAGCAAAACTCGCTGGGTTTTGCGAGCGGTTCCCGAAGACATATGCCGAGAGCAGCTTTTTATAAATTTTTAATCACTTCAATCGCCTTTTCCAACTGCGGATCCAGGTCACTTTTGATGTCTTCTTCGGTTCTCTCAACCTTAATGTCCGGCTCGATCCCTTCATCAGAAATTGACCGGCCTTTTGGCGTCAACCACTTTGCCACTGTAACCTTTAAAGCCGTTTTAAATCTTAATTCTTCAATCTGCTGAACCGAACCTTTGCCAAAAGTCTTTTCCCCTATTAATTTAACCCCTTTATTATCGTGTAAAGCGCCAGCCACAATTTCCGATGCCGAAGCTGAACCTTTATTTATCAATATCACGACTTTCACATCCTTCAAAAAGCCATTTGGTTTAGCTTTCAACTCATCTTTTTGGCCGATGCCCCGCTGAGCGGGGCCGTTGCCGAAATCCTCAATCACCACCACTTGGCCCGGCTCCAGGAAATAGCTTGAAATATCAATAGCTAAATCAAGAAGCCCGCCCGGATTGTTCCTTAAATCCAAAATCAATTTTTTGGCGGCGCCCTGTTTTTTTAATTCTTTAAGCGCTTGGTCAAACTCATTTTTAGCTATCTGATTAAAGCTGAAAAGCTGGATATGGCCTATGTCAGGCTCTATTTTTAACCATTTGACCGTCGGGATTTTTATCCTGTCTCTGGTTAGTTCAAATTCTTTAGTTTCTTCTTGGCTGTCTTTTTTTCTAGAAATAGTTAAAATAACTTTAGTTCCCCGTCGCCCCCTTATTTTCGAAACTGCTTCTTCTAAAGTGATTCCGGCGGTTGAATCGCTGTCAATTTTTAAAATTTTATCGCCGGCAATTATTCCGGCCCGGTCAGCCGGCGTATCCTTTAAAGGCGCAATAACTGTCAATACATCTTCCCTCATTCCAATTTCAATTCCTATTCCGGCAAATTCCCCTTTTATGTCTTCCTGCAGTCTCTTGGATTCTTTAGCTTCTAAAAATACGGTAAAAGGATCGCCGACGCTTTTTACCATTCCCTCAATTGCTCCAAAAATCATTTCTTGAGTGTTTAAATCTGAACGGCCGACGTATCTTTCGTGGATTAAATTCCAAGCATCCCAAAATAAACTAAAATCAACCGATTCGGGCTGGCCGAGATCTCTATTGATCAACTCTCTCAACCCGCCGCCAAAAGGCTCCCGGCTTTTTTGAAACTCAATCCCGCCGAAAAAACCGGCTACCAGAGAAATAATTATGATTGTAACGAGAGTTTTTCTGTTCATTTAAAGTTTCTTAATTATACTTTAAATCTCCTAAAATATCCAGAATTTCTTTTTTGAATCGCTCAAAGCTGAATTTTTTAGAATACTTCCCTATTGCCTCTTTATTATAGCGGCCATCTCTTATTTTTCTATCAATTGATTTTATCGCTTCGGCTAACTCGTCTTGTTTTAGTTTGTAAAAAAACTCTCCGGTTATGCCTTCTAAAACCGTTTCGGTTGCTCCGCCGGCATTATACGCCAAAACCGGTTTTCCAAAAGACATCGCTTCAATCGGCGAGATTCCAAAATCTTCTTCATTGCAAATAAGGTAAGCTAAGCAGTTTTGGTAATAAAAAGACAATTCTTCATCCGGCACAAAACTAACTAATTTTATATTCCCGCTCTCCCCTACTAATTTTTTCAAATGCTTTTTTTCCGGACCTTCGCCGGCGATAATTAAATTAAACTCCGGTAAATTTTTAAAAGTTTCAACCGCCAAATCAATATTTTTATGCGGGTAGAGCTGACTGACAATCAAAAAATAATTTTGAAATTTAAAGTTAGCGATTAGCGATTGACGATTAGCGATTGTGTTAACTGGCGGATAAATCACTCTTACCTCGCGGCCATAATATTTTTTAATCCTTTCAGCCACATGATTTGAGTTGGCGATAACGATATCCGGCCTTTGGCCGGCCGACCAATCCGAAAGCCTCAATAAATGCTGCCCCAGTTTAATTAAAGACAACTTGAACCCACTCCTGCCTCTTTCTTTAAAATCCCTGACATATTCATGGGTTCTATCCCATAAAATACGGGAAGGGCTGTGATAGTAACAAATATGTTTTGAATCTTGTTTTACCAAAATACCGTGGCTGAATTCATGGTTTGAGGAAATAACCAGATCGAATTCTGATAAATCAAAAGATTCCACAACCAAAGGCATTAAAACTTTAAACCAAGGATGGAGTTTTTTTATATTCGGGATTTTTTGCAGAAACGAAGGAATTATTTTTGCACGAGGAAGATATTCGGAAGCGAATTTTTTATCGTAAAAAAGAGTATAGATTGGTGCTTCCGGGGAAATTTTATGCAAGGCGATTAAAACCCTTTCGGCGCCTCCTAAATGAGTAAGCCAATCGTGGACAAGAGCTATTTTCATTCACGGTTTTCTAATCCTAACGATATCATCTTCTCGTGATTATATTCCTCTTATAAATATCCAAATTTTCCAGAACCATTCCAGTCCCTTTGGCTACGCAAAGAAGCGGCTCATCGGCGATGTGCGAGGTAACACCAGTCACTCGGGTCACAAAAACATCCATGTTTTTTAGAAGAGCGCTGCCGCCGGTAAGCATTATCCCCCGTTCAATTATGTCGGCGCAAAGTTCGGGCGGAGTTTCCTGCAAAACCTTCTTGACCACCTGGCTGATTTCTTTCAGCTGTTCCTGAATAGCTTCATTGACTTCATTAGAAGTAATATCGATCGTTTTAGGAAGACCGGTAACCAGGTCACGGCCTCTAATAGATAATGTTTCTTCGCTAGAGATTCTCACCGCTGTCCCGATATTTATTTTAATCAATTCGGCTGTTCTTTCGCCTATCGCCAGATTGTGCTTTTTTTTGACGTAATCAATAATTCCTTGGTCAATTTTATTGCCGCCACATCTTATGCCGGCGCTTACCACCACTCCGCCCAAACTAATTATGGCTACTTCAGTCGTGCCGCCGCCGATATTAACCACCATGTGGCCATAAGAAGAATTAATCGGGATCCCCGCGCCGATTGCCGCCAAAACCGGCTCTTTAACAAGATAAACCGCTTTTACTCCGGCATTCATCCCAGCTTCAATCACCGCTCTTCTTTCGGTTGAATTTATGGCCACCGGCACCGAAATCAAAATTTCTTTTTTAGAAAAATTGAATTTATTGAACGATTTGTTAATAAAGTATTTTATCATTGCCTGAGTCACTTTATAATCGGCAATCACCCCTTCTTTAAGGGGTTTGACCACTGAAATCGTATCCGGCGCCCGGCCGACCATTTCTTTGGCTAAGCTGCCCACGGCCAGGATGCGGTTATCAAATAAAGAAATGGCCACCACCGATGGTTCATTGATTTTAATGCCGTTGCCCGGAACAAAGACAAGAGTATTGGTTGTTCCTAAATCTATCCCGATTTTTCTGGACATTGTTAGATTCACAATTTAACAAAATTAGTGTAAAATGACAATCTATGGGTAAAAGGTCGAAAAACCTGATTTTAATCGGTTCGTTTATTTCCTTTTTTATTTTAAGCTATCTGATCGTACTATACGCTTTCGGCTACCAGTTTGATTTTAAAAATTTAAAATGGATAGAAACCGGAGGTATTTTGGTTAAAGCAAATCTAGACGGAGTTAAAGTTTATATCGACGGCCAGCTTAAAGGTAAAACTTCGTTTTTATCAAACACATTTGTTGAAAAAAACCTTTTGCCCGGAAAGTACGAATTAGAATTTCAAAAAGAAGGATTCTCAATTTTAAATAAAATCGTTGAAATTAAATCCGGCGAAGCGAGCCAGTTAGCCAATCTTTATCTGACCGAGGTCGAAGAGATAAACGAATTTATTGAAAACTCTAAACCGATAAAAGAAAATCCAGACTATTTTATAAGTAAAACCGACGGCCTCCTTTATCGGGAGTTTGAAAATGAGAAAATAGAAAAAATTTCTTCCGAGTCGGTTTATATAAAAAATTTCAGTTTAAAAATCCTGCAGGAAAATGTCTATCTGGCTTCCCGCGACTCTAAAGCGCCGGGAGCCTTCCTGCTGGATTCGAAAGGCCAATGGCTGGAAATCCATTCTTTGCCGACTAATGACCTTATTTTATCGCCGGACAACAGAAAACTGGCCGTAGTCGGCCCAAATGAGATAACTATTTTATGGCTCAAAAATGAGAATGGGCCGCCTTATTTTGAAAAAAGCCACAAAGAAACTTTGAAAATCAGGGAAACAATAAAAAAGGCATTTTGGTTTAAAACCGGCTGGCATATCATCTACCTGACCGAAAACGGCGAAACCCATTTTTTAGAAATAGACCCTCTTGGCGGCCGGAACGATCTAGTTATTTAGAAAAGAAAACCCGCCGAAGCGAGTTTTCCGCTGGCGGGTTGGGCTAGTTCTTTTGAACTGGCATTGCTGGTCAGGCATCAGCTATCGCACATTCGTTTGAGCAATCGTTCAGTCGCTTTTACTTCATAATCCGAATAGCGAATGTATTGAAGTTAAATTATTGTTTATTTCAATGCGGCGTCGCCCATCTTTAACTCAAAATTTTTTGAGCTTTTTTCTTAGATCAACTATTCCACTACCAGTTTTAACCCAATTACCTTTTTCGTCTTTCTTTATACCTTCCCAAGACATCGCCCTGCCTTTACCATCGGGATAATTAACATCTTCCTGGCCCCAGATCCATTTATAGGCTTTCAATATAACTTCGGGTTCTTCACCATTTATATCTTTCCATTTAACATCTCTGAGAACGTCATCCGGTTCCTTTCCATTATAGACTTTTTCCAAAGCGTTTATAATTTCTATTGTTCCTTTAGGATCTTTATGGCTCTTTTCTTCTAAATCTTCAAATATATTTTTATGAGAAATGAGCCATAATGTTTTATCAGTAGGATTAAATATCCAAACCATAAAATCTTCTCGTTTTATGGTGCCAAAAGTAAATTTACCGCCCGGTTTTGTTATTACTATTTTCCTCCCATCTTTTAATGATTCGACTTCGTATCCCCTATAAGCGATACTCTCCAACTCTTTTCTAAATCTGTCTTTAGGAGCATTCTTAATTTTAAGATCGGTGAGATTAATTTCGTGAGCATAAATATTTATTTTTGCTTTTCTTTTTGTATTTACTTTGTCAACTTTACTCATATCGAAGAAAATACAGAATTAGATATAGATGCCTTAAGACGTCTAACAGATAAATCTAAATATTCTTTTTCAGCATCAATGCCTATGAATTTTCTCCCGTTTTTTATCGCGGCCAATCCAGTTGTTGAACTGCCGGTAAAAGGGTCTAATACTATATCGCTCTTATTAGTGCTGGCTAAAATGATTCTTTCTAATAAAGCTACTGGTTTTTGAGTCGGGTGCTTGCCGAATTTTTTTTCTTCTTTTTGAGGCGTGATAAATGACCAAATTGTTCTCATTTGTTTATCAGAAACTTTAATTAAATCTTCCGGCCATTTTCCGGTTCTCATTAAGTTATAATTAAAAGTATGTTTGGCTTTCTTGTCTTTTCTTGCCCAAAGTAATGTTTCGTGGCTTGCAGTAAAATAACGGCCACTAAGATTCGGTGATGCATTAGGTTTAAACCAGGCAATATCATTGAGTATATGATAGCCGAGTGACTGCAAAGCATAACCGCACTGATAAATAGAGTGGTAGGTGCCGCTAATCCAAATAGTTCCGCGAGGTTTTAATACTCTTTTACACTCGCTAATCCAATTTATATGAAACTGGAGATCTTCTTCAAAGCCATTGCTTTTATCCCAGTCGCCTTTATTCACACTCACTCTTTTACCGGCATGAACGGTAAATCCTCCATTTGATAAGTTATAAGGAGGGTCGGCAAAAATCATATCTATAGAGTTTTCCGGTAGTTGTTGGAGTAGTTTAAGAGAATCACCGTGATACAAAACAAAATTATCAGCTGTAAAATAAGGCTTTTCTTTTACCTTGGATAAAATTTTACCGTTAGTCCCGTCCGCCATAAGAAAATTATCTCTATTTTTTGATAATAAATCAATATTAACTTCAACGGCTTACCCTAGTCGGTCTATTAAGAAAAAGTGCCCAAGTGGGTGCTTTTTCAAAACTTTTTAGCGCTTCGCCCACTGCGGGGCCTTACGGGCTTTCTTTAATCCATATTTCCTGCGTTCTTTGATACGGGAGTCCTGGGTCAGATAGCCGAATTTTTTGAGTTTCTTCTTATAGTTGATGTCAAATAAAACCAAAGCCCGCGATATTCCAAGCCGAATCGCCTCGGCTTGCCCTTTTAATCCCCCGCCTCCAACCTTTACAGAGCCCTTGAACCTGTCCAGTGATTTTAATTTTTTCAACGGTTCTTCAACCTCGTTTTGAAGAAATAGATCTTTGAAATATTCCTGATAAGGCTTTTGATTAATTGAAATCAGGCCTTTGTCTTCGGGAAATTTATCGCCGGCTTTCTTAGTAAAAAGTCTTACTCGGGCAACTGATTCTTTTCTCCGGCCGACTGCTTCAAGATATCTCTCTCTTTCTTCAACGGCTTCCTCTGTTTTCACCTCTTTTTTTATCTTCGTTTTTGCTTTAGGCATCGGGTTATTTTATTTCAAGATTCTTTATCATTTCTTTCCTTAACCTGTTTTTGGGCAGCATTCCCCAGACCGCGCGTCTTAAAACTTCGTTTGGATTTTTTTGGAAAACGTCTTTGACTTTTTTCTCTCTTAAGCCCCCGGGGTAGCCGGAATAATGATAATATTTTTTTTGCTCCATTTTTTTCCCAGTCAGTTTTACTTTTTGAACGTTTTCAACCAAGACTTTTTCACGAGATAAAATATGGGGCTGAAACTTAGGATTAGTCTTGCCGCGTAAAATAGAGGCTACTTGTGAAGCCAGGCGCCCCAAAGATTGATTTGTTGCATCTATTCTGTAAATCATGTATCTTCCGGAAGCCTTGCTTCCGGAATCTTAAATCTATTACACCAATTCAATAATCGCCATTTTCGCGCCATCAGATTCACGAGGCGCTAATTTTATTATTCTGGTATAGCCGCCACGCCTTTCTTTGTATGAAGGGGCGATGTCATTGAATAGTTTTTGAGTAATTGAATTGGGTAAATATCTTCTGACCTGGCGTCTTTTATGAAGATCGCCCGCCTTGGCTTTAGTAATCAGAGGTTCTATGAACCGTCTTAATTCTTTGGCTTTAGCTTCAGTGGTTTTTATTTTTTTATGAAGCACCAGTGAAGAAACAAGGCTTCTGAATAAAGCCTTCCGTTGTTCTTTAACTCTCCCGAATTTTCCCCCTTTCTTTCTTTTACGCATAATTAAACTTTGAAACTTTTAAACTTTTTCTTTCTTCGGTCTTCCTCTTTTCTTCTTAGACTTATCTTCTTTACTTTCAGAAAATATCGGTTTTTCCCCTTTGGCTGGGTCTTCTGACTTTAAATTCACGTTCTCGCCTATGGTTTTAAACTGCTCAAGTAAAATTTCAACCGCTTTTTTTAAAACTTCTTCGGGGGCGGCGCTGCCGTCTGTTTCAATATTTATGAATAATTTATTGTAATCAGTCTTATCTCCTACTCTGATATTTTCAACCTGGAAACTGACCCTTTTTACCGGACTGAAAATCGCATCAATGGCTATTTCTCCCACTGAAAGTTTTTCCTTCTGTTTTTGTTCAACCGGCACATAGCCAATGCCTTTTTCCACTTCTATTTCCATATTCACTTCGGCACGCTTATCGCTGATTGTTAAGACTAATTGATCCGGATTAACTACGCTTGCGCCGGTAGGAAGTTTTAAATCGACGGCTTTAACTTCTCTTTCGCCTTTTACGGCCAATATCGCTTTAGCCGAATCAAGGCCGGACAATTTAAATCTGACTTTTTTTAAATTTAAAATTATATCCACCACATCTTCTAAAACGCCGGGGATAGTTGTGAATTCATGAGGTACGCCTTCTATTTTAATTTTAACCGCCGCTGCTCCCTCCATCGATGAAAGCAAAACCCGTCTCAATGAATTCCCTATGGTCGCACCATATCCGGTATAAAGGGGGCTAATTTCAAAAACCGTCCGGTTCCCCTGTTTTTCGACTACTTTTAATTCTCCGATAAGTATGGACATATTTATCTCGAGTAAAATTCTATTATAGCCTGAATATCTTTGTGATCAAGGCCGCTTTCGGCTAAATTCGGTAAATTTTTTATTCTGCCGATAAAACTTTCTTTATCTACGTCAAGCCAGCTCGGCGGCTGGTATTTTTTAAAAAATCTAGGCAAAAAAGAAGAAAAATATCTGTTCCCCAGATTACTTGGCTTTATTTTTATAGTATCTCCGACCTTAACCTTAGAAGAAGGAATATTAATAGGCTTTTCATTAACCAAGAAATGACCGTGGCTTACAAGTTGTCTGGCAGTATCTCTGGCGTCTGAAAAACCCATTCTGAAAACGACATTATCAAGCCTTCTTTCCAAATTTTGGATCAAGGCCTCACCTCTGTCGCCTTTTGATTTCAAAGACTGATCAATGTATTTTCTGAATTGTTTTTCTAAAACCCGATAAATAGCTCTGATTTTCTGTTTTGAAATCAGCTGAAGGCCGTACTCGGAAAGTTTTCTGCTTTTTGTTCTTCTGCCGTGCATTCCCGGTGGATAAGGTTTTTTTACGGTTGCCGCTTTTGGAGAATAAGAACGCTCGCCTTTCAAAAAAAGCTTTTCACCAAGTCGTCTTTCAATTTTTTCTTTTGGTCCGGTGTATCTGGCCATGATTTAGTTGATTAGTTTTAAACTAATCAACTACTTGATTAACTAATTTATACTCTTCTCGGTTTCGGCGGCTTAACTCCGCCGTGCGGAATAGCCGTTCTATCAATTATTCCTCTGATATCTATGCCGGCCGAAGAAAGCCCCCTGATTGCCGCTTCACGTCCGGGGCCGACCCCTTTGACATAAACCTCAGCCTCGGTAAAGCCAAATCTTTTAGCTTTTTCTGCAGCCGCCTTACCGACCAAAGTGGCGGCAAAAGGCGTTGATTTTCTTGTGCCTTTAAATCCGAGATTGCCGGCCGAAGCCCAAGCGATAACATCTCCTTTTCCATCGGTTACGGCAACAATCGTATTATTAAAACTCGAATTTATAAAAACATTGCCTTTGATTACTTGTTTTTTAGCGGTTTTTTTTGAAACCTTAACTTCAATCCCTTTGTCAACGGCCAATGTTTCGTCGCTTGATTTTGTAACTATTTTTTTCTTACCCATAAAATTTCTGAGTTTAAGTCGGGCTTGCCGGCGGTCTTCTTCCGGAACCCATGGTCTTTCTAATATTGCCGCGCAAAGTTCTTGAATTAGTCTTAGTCCGGCCGCTGATCGGTAATTTTTTGACGTGCCTTATCCCCCGCCAAGCCCCTATTTCTTTTAATCTTTTGATGTTTCCCAAAATTTCCCTTCTTAATTCTCCTTCAACCCGATAATTTTTTTCTATAATGCTTTGAATTTTATTTATCTCATCATTGGTCAATTCTTTTGCCCGTTTATCCGGATTCACACCGGCGGTTTTTAAAATAAGCTTAGTTAAAGTCGGCCCTATTCCATAGATGTAGGTTAAAGCAATTTCAAGTCTTTTGTTGTCTGGGATGTTAACCCCCGAAATACGCGGCATGTTACTTTTGTCTCTGTTTATGTTTTGAATTCCTGCAAATACAATATAAACGCCCTTTTCTCCGGACAATTTTACAGTTCCGACAGATTTTCTTAATCGAAGATTGAACTCTCAAAAAAATATCGATATATCGAAATATCTTATTTTATAATCTCTTTACTATTCTCCCTCTTTCGCCGTCCGGGCTTAATTCAACTAAAACCTTGTCGCCGATCATTACCCGGATATAAAAAAGCCTCATCTTTCCTGAAATATGGGCTAAAATTAATTTGCCGTCTGGAAGCTCAACCCTGAAGTAAGCGTTAGGCAGGCTTTCCTTGATTAAGCCCTGTTTTATATTTTTAGCTTTATTATTCAATAGCGCTTAGTAATAATAATATGATTAAAATAAAAAAGCAAGTCAAAGCAAATCTTTATTCCTTATTCAATTATTATTGCTATATTTATTCTATTAGCGTCTTTCGGAATCTTCCTTAGCCAAAAAGGAGGAAAAATCCGGGCTGATTCTATTTCGTTCAAACCGCTGAAATAAGAATCAGCTTCACTTATCCTTTTACCGGCAATATCCGAAATTATCTTCTTTTTGTCTATATTTTGGATAGTCTGGCCGGAAGAAACCAGTTTAAAAGATAATTCCCTTTTTTCTTTGTTCAATTTCGACTGATCATAATTTATTTTAATACCGCTTGCCACTAATAAATTCTGGGAATTTTTAACATACTGGGAAATAAAATCAACAATATCGCTCTCTTTAAAAACTACCAGGCTCGCTTTAATTTTAAAATCAACCCTAAATTCTTTAGTTAGATCGCCGGCGTTATTGGAATCACCGGTTTTTTCTATTTCCATGTTCAAAACTTCATCCAAAATTTTAAAATTACCAAGTAAAGCAAGCTCTGCCTTTATTTGGCTGACTCCTTCTTCTTTTATAATTTCTTCGGCTTTTTCTAAATCCTCTTTGCTTACGAAACTGGACTGGCCGACAAACCCTCCGGAAAGTTTCTCAAATGATTTTGCGTAAAAACCCTGATATTTTGGATTACCCAGAAACCCAGGTATCCTGAAATCGGAAGGCTCAATATTGTATTCTTCGCCAGCCCGATCAGCGACGATTTCAACCTCTATCTCGCCGGGCTTAAACTCACTGCCGATTATCTTACCGGGCACAGTTACGGCCTTTGGGATTCTAAAAGTCAGCCCTTCGGCTGTTTGAAGCCTTGTCGTGGCCACTAAAATCTGGGGCGAAGCGCTGAAATTATTGTAAATGAAGGCCCTGCCTCTGGCTTTCTGAAAAACATCTTTCTCGGCGCTTGAAGCAAATGTTTTAGAAATTAATTTTTCAACTTCAATCCATTGGCCCGGCACCATTCCGTAGATTTCATCGTTTTTAGTGATATCAGTTGAAACGACCACTGGTAAATTAATCGAAAAATCGACTTTACGGGGAATTATTTTTATATTCACTTCGTTTAAAGAAGAAAGGGCGATGAAAATAAATAAACCGATGGCAGAACCGAGAAGAGCCAGGATGAATTTTTTAGAATCTTTTTGCTTTAGCCTTGCCAGACGGGGCGGGACGCTTAGCGTCCCAAAGGGCCCCGCTGAACGGGCCACCGGTGTTTTTTCTGAAAACTCTGAATAGAAAGAAAGCAGGTCTTTGTCTTTCTTGGTGTTATTACCTTTAGCGGCAGTCCCGCTCGGCGGGGCGGCGGCTTTAGCATTTTGCCCGGAAGAAATTATTGAAACTTCTTTTTTTAACTTGTCGAAATGGGCTTTCAACTTTTCCAATTTGTTCTTGTTTTTAAAGACCGGGTTTGATTTTGGGACAACTAAAATTAAGCTGTCAGATCCGGATTCTTCGACTGCCTCCAAAATGTCTTCGAAATTGTCGCCCGAAGCGATGTTAATGATTTTCATAGTTTTATAAATTTTTTATCTTGACTTACTCTTGAGACTTTTTTGTGTTTTTCTTCCTCTTTTTTAACTTCTTCCATATTTATTTCCATTCCTTTTTCCTTAGCAATGTCTTGTACAATCTCAACCCCCACACCAATGCTTGACTGAGTATTAAAAACATAGGCGCCAGGAATAAATTTATACCCTTTATTTTTAAATTCTTCGACATCTTTTTCAATTTTTGGTATTTCTCTGCTAAGTAATTTTTCAAATTTTTGAAACTCTTCATTAAATACTTCCAATACTTTTTCCTCATTTTTCTCCAGATCGGGGTAATACTCTTTATAAATGTTTATTATTGTTTTAACAGAACGTTGTAAAAAATCATCGTGCAAATTCAGCTTTTTTGAATGCCTCATTATTTTTCTGATTAATTTTCTTAAAATATATCCTCGTCCAAGATTCGATGGCATCACTCCGTCAGAAATTACAAAAACGCCTGCTTTCAGATGATCAGAGATTATTCTTTCAAATTTTTGATTAGATTGATAATCGTATAAATTTTTGTTTCTTAATTCAGTTATTATCGGCGAGAACAAATCAGTTTCAAAAACTGATTTGCTGCCTTGTAAAACCATAACCAATCTTTCCAATCCCATTCCCGTATCAACCCCCTTTCTTTGAAGGGGAATTAAATGTTTTTCTTTATTGCAGTAATATTCATTAAAAACAATATTCCAAACTTCAATCCCATCGATATGAATTTCGGTGGTCGGCCCACAAGGACCTTCCTCGCCGGTTGGACCCCAAAAATTATCTTTTATTTCGCCGAAAAATATTTTTTCCTCGGGTATGCCCAGTGATTTCCAGATTTCCAACGACTCTTGGTCAATTGAAATATCATTTTTATCGTCGCCTTTGAAAACCGAAATTTTTATTCTTCTTAGAGGCACGCCAAAATCGTTGACTATCAAATCATAGCTGTGCTTTATCGCTTCTTTTTTAAAATATGAATCCTTGGCTTCCGGAAACTTGAAAGAAAAATTGCCGAGCATTTCAAAAAATGTCAGGTGGCTTTCATCACCGACTTCATCAATGTCCACGGTTCGCAGACATTTTTGAATAGAAGCTATTTTGTTTCCATAAGGCGAGTCGTTATCCAGATAATATTTCTTAAATTGCTGCATTCCGGCAGTAGTAAAAAGAACCGACTTATCTTCTGGAACCAATAAAGAAGAAGGTATTATTTTATGTCCCCGTTTCTCAAAAAAATCCAAGAATTTTTTGCGGATCTCTTGATGAGTCATTATTAATTGAAATAGAAACCTTCCCTCGGTTTCTCTATATTATATAACAAATGGAAAGCTACTTTCGCGTTTTTCGCTTTAAAATAATACAGAAAGCCGTGAGCCTGTATCAATTTCTGAGTCGGGCAGTGTTCTTGAGAAATGGCCGCTACCTTTATGAAGAATTGCCGAATGACAATTGCTGGTGGAGGATCCAGAATTGTCGGCAATTCGAATAAAGTGGCGCGCCATTTCCAAGAAGGGCTCCCAAACGAAGAAATTGATATAGGCGATAAGGCTTTCGTTTAAACAATTATCCCGCCGCCTAAAACTTCACTACCTTTATAAAATACGGCTGACTGCCCCGGCGCGATTGGAATATTTTCAACGGCAATTTTAACTTCGGCTCTATCTCCGCCATTTTTCAAAATCACGCAATCTAAATCCTTTTGCCGATACCGCGTCTTTACCTTGCATCTAAACGGCAGATTTTTATGACCGTTTATCCAACTAAAACTTTTAATTTGAATTTTGGAATTTAGGATTTGTTTAGAATTTAGAGTTTGGGATTTAGAATTTTCAAAGCTATCAACATGCAAAACATTCTTCAGAATATCTTTCCCAACCACGTAATATGGCTCCCCGGCATTTAAACTAAATCCATGCCTCTGGCCGATAGTATAAAACCAAGCGCCGTCATGCTCTCCTAAAACTTTGCCGTCGCTTTTTCTCACGACTAATCCTCTTTTCGGCTCAATGTATCTTTTCAGAAATTTACCAAACTCAAGCGGTCCGACAAAACAAATTCCTTGACTATCTTTTTTATTCCAATTCGGCAAACCGAATTTCTTAGCCATTCTCCTAACTTCTGTTTTTAGATAATCCCCTACCGGAAACAAACAATGTTTTAATTGATTCTGGGTAAGGGTGTACAAAAAATACGACTGATCTTTATTTAAATCTCTTGCCTTTAATAATTTTGATTTTTGATGTTTAATGTTTAATTTTCTAACGTAGTGTCCGGTGGCTATATAATCAACTCCGAACTTTAATGCTCTATCTAAAAACACGCCGAATTTAATGAATTTATTGCACATCACATCGGGATTAGGCGTAATCCCCATCTGATAGCCTTTAATCATATATTCAGCCACGAACTTCCCGTATTCTTTTGAAAAATCCCAAGTCAAAAGCGGAATTTCAAGTTTCGCCGCCACTCGTAAAGCATCTTCTCTATCTTGTTTCCATAAACAATCTATCTGATTATTTGTTATTTGTTTTTTATCATTTGTTGGTTGCCATGGACGCATAAAAACACCAGTTACATTGTAATTTTGTTTTTTCATCAAAGCCGCAACTACGCTTGAATCCACGCCGCCACTTATTGCTACCAAAACCTTCTTAGCCATTAAAGTATATTGACAACTTTTTAGATGCGGGGCAAGTCTTTTTCTATCTGGCCCGCTTTCTGTAAGACAAGATTTGAGTAATAACGGCAAATGCTCTGGCGGCAATTCGCTTTTCCACTCAAATAGGCGTTGGCTGCTTTTATTTCGGCTGTTTGATTTTGACTAGTGGCTCCGGCATTGGCCAAGTAAACGGCCGCGGCCATAAAAGCATCTTCAATACTCCAGGGATTAGGCGGGTTATGGCCGGTAAGTCTTGCAACCTCGGCTTCGTAGATAAGCCATGTTGAAGGAATAAACTGGGCCGGCCCGAGCGCTCCGCCGCAGCCGTAATTCGGCGCTCTTGAAACTTTAACTGAGTCAGAGTTTAATCCAAGCTTCCCGATTACCGCGAAAAAAGCGCTTTTTTCAGTTTCGGCCCGAGTCGGTTTGCCTCTTCTTTTATAGCAATTATACATATCATCAAGCCAATTGCCAGTGCCGACATTACGGCCAAGTCCTGATTCAACATCTAAAATGGCCAGTAAAAACGCTGGCCTGATGCCGACTCTTATCGCCGCGAGCTGGCCGAATTTCAGAGCTTCTTCTAAGGTAATCCCCTGCTCAAGTAAAAATCTGATCTGGTTCCTTATTTTTTCAATATCCTGATCAGTCTGTTTGGCCAGCTGTTGGAATTTTTTTTCTTCTCCTTTGGTTACTTTAAGAATATTATCTTTCTCTTTTTTTCTTGAATCGACTTCCCGTTTCTGAATTTCCTGAATATTTCTCAAGCCGACTTGTTCGGTCCGCCTTTGACCTAACTGATCCTGTCTTTGTTCAAGCTCTGTTTTTAATTGTTTTAACTCTTTAATAGTGAACTGGGCTTTTTCTTGGGAATCCCTGATACTTTCAAGATTACCAAAAAAATCGGAAAGGTCCCGATTTTTAAGCAAAATTTCAAATAGGTTTTCCTGATCGCTTTGATAAACCAACCTCAAGAACTCACCCAGGCTTCTTTTTATTTTTTCAATTTTAGAAAGGGCTTCATCTATACTTTTCACCGTTTCATCTATTTCTAGTCCGGTTTTCTGAATGGCTAAATCAAGAGTTCTTATTTCAAGCTGAAGCTGTTTAATCCGGGTGTCAAAAATAAAAATTTCGTTTTGGAGCGTTTTGGCCGCACCCTGTTTTTCGAGTATCTCTCTTTCATATTCCTCTTTCTGCCTTTCCAATTCCTGAATCTGACGCTCTCTTTCTGAAATTTCCTGCTGAACATCAGCCGAAGAACTAGAAGTTAGAAAATAGAAAATAGAAAATAGAAACAAAGAAATAAAAAATAATGATTTTTTATTATTCATTGAACTCAAAAATTACCGGACTATTATTTTCCCTTTAGCCGACGGAGCTAAGTGATCGTGATAAGGCCAAGTGCCTTTCTCGTTAAAAGTGAAAGAAAAACTTTCTCCTTTTTGAAGGCCGCGGCAAGCATCAAAAATTGTCATAGATCCGGGTGAATTGCATTTTGAAATACTGGAGCCGGGGTAAAATTCATGAGTTGGGTGTACGGCCGAGGCCGGCCAATGGCCCTGACTGCTTTGATTAATAAATCTGACTGTGTTGCCGGCATTGATGACGATTTCAGCCGGGTTAAAACCGCTATCAATCATATCAATAACGTATTCCAGAGGCGGAGACGGGAATAGTGAAACCTGTTGTTGAGTCGGAGTAGCCGTCGTTTGTCTAAAACCAATCTCTTCCCTTTCTCCTCTATTCCTTAAAAATACAATAACCCCGGCAAAAAAGACTATCAAAATAATAATTACTAAAAGATTCCTATTCATAATTCAATTATACCAATCTTAAAATATTGTGTAAACTGCTCCGGCGGCGAATAGAATTAAAACAATATTTAACAACCAGGGCGGGAGATTTAAAGAATACTCTGGATCCCGAGTGCCTGATTTTCTCGCTGATTTATAAATAGAAACTAAAATTATGCCTTCAATCCCAATAGCCACCGACCCAGCCAATGATATCACCTCAATAAAATTTCTGACTCCAAACCAAAATAGAAAGAAAGGCACAAAAACGGTTAAAGCCCAGGAATTCAATTTTTTAAAACCGTAGTCGAGGCGGAAGGTTTCAGCTAAAACCAAGGCCAGAGCTAAAAAAGAAGTAGTGATAGCCAAAAGACCAAAAATAGATACTAAAAAAATAATCCGGTAGTCAAGAAAATCAGCTAGCCCGCTGACCACATCCGGCGAAGTGGTCTCTCCAGAAATACCGACCACTGACAGAGTAAAAACAAAGTAAAGAATCGCTGGAATTAAACTCCCCCACAAAATTGCTTTCTTCAAAAGATCCGGTCTTCCTTTGATTATTTCTTTCTGAATCGGAATCGCCGAAAAACCGGCATAAGCAAAAAGTAAAACCCCGTAGGGCAAAAACCAAAATTCTCTATTAAACAAAGTGATCAAATTCTGAAGTTCAATTTTCGGCGCGCTCAAAATTAAAATTAATAAAACAATAACCATAAAAAAAATAACCATAAAAAATTCAAACCAGACCACCGTCCTCAAACCGGCCAAAACCGCTAAAGAAGCAAAAATAAAAAACAGGGCGCTATAAAAAGCGGGGGAAGCGTAAAATTGAGAAACAAAAATATTAAAAAGAAAACTTCCGCTTATTATTATGTAGGCTAGGAGTGCCCCATAAATTCCGATAAACCAGGCAAGGGTGGCTATTATTTTTGCTCCTTGGCCCAAATAAATTTTGGCGTAGCCGGTGAATTGATGCATTTCTTTGGTCCTTAAAACCACTTCGCCGAAAATCAAATTTATTAATAAGCTGACCGCGCCGATAAAAACCAAAAACAAAAAACCGGTCAAAAAACCGGCCTTGGCGAATGAAAATGGGATTCCGAAAACACCGACTCCGACAATCGTTCCGGTTAAAATTGAACTGGCGTATAAAAAATCTTTTCGGCCTCCTCTAAAAAGCAATTATAAAAATAAAAGTCAGCCACAATACTGCGACCAAAAGAATACTTCTCCCTTCTTTATTCAACTGGGGCCTTTTCAAAAAGTAAAGCCCCAAAATCAGTCCGACGATCGGCGCCAAAATGGCCGAAATCAGGCCGACTATCAATAAAGACTTTGATGACGGAAAAACTATAAATTCTGAATTCATGAAAGGTAAGCTCTCTGCCCTGCAATCAGGTTTCGGGTTTGAATTTTTTGCTCCTTAGAATCTTTAGGCCATCTCAAAGCCGCTTTTAAAACATCGTCCATGTGTTCGACAAAAATAAAATCCACTTCTTTTTTGATTTCTTGGGGTACATCATCAAGGTCTTTTTCATTGTCTTTAGGCAGAATTATATTCTTAATGCCAGCCCGGTGAGCAGCCAGAACTTTTTCTTTAAGTCCGCCGATTTCAAGAACCTTGCCTCTTAAAGTTACCTCTCCAGTCATGGCCACGTCTTTTCTGACTTTAACTCCGGCAAAAAGCGAAACCAAGGCAGTAGAAATGGTTATCCCCGCTGAGGGACCGTCTTTGGGAATTGCGCCTGAAGGAACATGGATGTGGATGTCGTAATTGTAAAAGTTTTTTGCCAATCTTCCGATGCTTGAAGTGTGAGCCCGGGAAAAAGATAAAGCCGTCTTAGCCGACTCCTTCATCACATTGCCTAAATGACCAGTAAGTTCCAGCTTCCCTTTACCCGGCATTTTGGTTACTTCAACAGCCAAAACTTCCCCGCCGACTGAAGTCCAGGCCAATCCCGTGGCTACCCCAATTTCGTCTCTTTTTTCGGCTAATTGGGAAGTGTACCTTTCCGGACCCAAGAATTTCCTCAAAGAAGTAGCTTCAACTGAAATTTTTCCGCCTTTCCGATGATTTTCAACTATATCTCTGACATTTTTCCTAACCACTTTGGCTAATTGCCTTTCCAAATCCCTGACTCCGGCTTCGCGGGTGTATTTAGCGATTATCTCTTTGACTGCCGGGCCGGTGAAATTAACTATTTTCTCGACTCCATGCTCTTTAACAAGCTTGGGAATCAGGAACCCCTCGGCAATATGAAATTTTTCATGCTCGGTATAGCCGGGGAATTCTATTATTTCAAGCCGGTCTCTCAAGGCCGGCGGAATGGTATCTAAAACATTGGCCGTAGTAATGAATAAAACATTAGACAAATCAAATGACACCTCTAGATAATGGTCTGAAAAAGAATAGTTTTGCTGGGGATCAAGCGCCTCTAAAAGAGCGGCTGACGGATCACCCCTGAAGTCGTAGCCAATCTTATCTATTTCATCAAGCATGAAAACGGGATTATTTACTTTAACTGTATGAATGCCCTGAATAATCCGGCCGGGCAAAGCGCCGACATAAGTCCGGCGGTGCCCTCTTATTTCGGCCTCATCCCTTACTCCGCCCAAAGAAATTCTTAAAAATTTACGGCCTAAAGCCCTTGCAATCGACTGGCCGATTGAAGTTTTTCCGGTTCCGGGCGGACCGATGAAACAAAGAATCGGGCCTTTAATTTTACCAACCTGCTTTTGAACGGCCAAATATTCTAAAATTCTCTCCTTGGCTTTTTCAAGACCGTAGTGGTCTTCTTCCAGAATTTGGGAAGCTTTTTTAATGTCTATTTTGCTTTTAGTCGAATCTGACCAAGGAACTTCAACCAACCAATCAAGATAAGTCCTGATATAGGAAACCTCGGGGCTGAAAGACGGCATTTTTTCCATCCGCTCAAGTTCTTTAGATGCCTTAGCCTCGACTTCTTTAGGCATTTTCGCGTCTTTTATTTTTTTGCGGAGGGTTTCAAATTCAGTTTTTTCGCCGGAGAGTCCCAGTTCTTTCTCAATACTCCTAAGCTGCTCACGGAGATAAACTTCCTTCTGCATTTTACCAAGCTGTTTTCTGGTTTCTTTAGCTAGTTTTTTCTCCGTTTCTAAAATCTCGACTTCTTTAAGAAGCTTCTTATTGATTTCCCTAAGGGGCCCCCTTATATCAACCGTTTCGAGTATCTTTTGTTGATCGACAACACTAAGATAACCAAGCATAGAAAGCTGGGAAACGAGTATGTAAAGAACCTGTTCATAATCCTTGATATTTTTGATTAAATTGAGAAAATCCTGGGGAAGAGGCCTTATGACTTCGGAAATCTTGGCGAAATTTTCCAAAATTGACCTGATTAAAGCTCCGGCTTCAACTTCTCCACTGAATTCAATAGCCAAGGGTTCTATTTTGGCTGAAAGATAAGGCTCGGTTTGGGGATAGTTTAAAATTCTAACTCTTTTAATGCCTTCTACTTCCACCCGAGCTTGACCGCCGCTCATTTTCATAACCATATTTATTTTGCCCAGTGTCCCGACAGAGTAAAGATTTTCCGGAATAATATCTTCGGAGTGGTTTTTTTGGGTTACGAAGACAGCCAGTTTGTCTTCTGACATAGCTTTGTCCAAAGCGGCCATGGTTTTAGACCGGCCGATTAAAAGAGGCAGAGGCACGATTAAAGTGGGAAGCAAAACCACTTCCCGCAAAGCGATTACCGGAAGTTCTTCTTTAACTATAAAATTATTTGCTTTAAATTCTGCCATCTTTTTACTTATTATTTTTTACTTATTACTTAAATAAACTTCGTCGCCTTCTTTCACTTTCTCCTTCACTTTTATCCCGACCACGTCACCTTTTCCGGCCTCGTCAATCTGGTCATGCTCAATCTGCATTGAATCAACTGTTTGTTCAAAATCGACGCTCTTGCCCTTTAAATGAACAGTATCTCCCTTTTTCAGCTTATCCGATAATTCAACGATTCCGACGCCGATACCGTTATAATAATGAGTTATTTTACCAATTAATTTTTCATCCACCCCGTTAAGAAGTAGTATCAGCCACACACAGGTTTCACCGATGTATCTTTGATACTTACTTAAATTATACTATCACTTTGTGATGCTCCCCGCTAGGCCCCGTTAGAGGCCGCAAGGGCTCACAGCGTGCCTCTGCCTCTAACAGGGTAGGGCTACTTCTAACGGGGTCCATCAAGTTTTTATGTAAACATTATAAACTCTTTCGACCGTTATTCTCCTGCTGGCGGAGAAATTTTAAGTTCTTCTTGTTCTTGTTCGATTAATTTTACGAGCTTAGTCACCAGTTCTTTCGGTTCATTAGAAAAAACCACTTTGCCGGCGCCGTGCCGATGAGGATCTTTGATATTAATCAAAAGGTTCGAAATTTCTTCGGCCGCGCCGCCGGTGCCGGTTAAGATCCCGATTGGCTTATTGTCTTCCAAAGCAATCGTAAATTCATTCAAAGTTCCAAAGCCGCCGCATATAACTATAACAGCGTCGGCAGACTTTGTCAATAATAAATTCCTTCCTGAATAATCAAATCCAGTAAAAATAATAGTGTCATAATATTGGATCGGAAGTTTATAGGTTTTCAGGTGGTGCTGATAAGAAGCGGCTGGGCTCACGCCGATGACAATGCCGCCTTCCTCTTTCGCTCCCTTAGCTGAAAAATCAGGAATACCGCTAGTGGCGCCGGTAAGCAGTATCCCGCCTTGGCGGATTATTTCCCGGCCGACTTCTTCGGCTTTTTGGGGCGCGTCTATTTCACAAAAACCCGGATCAGCCGCTCCGGAAACAGCAAACTTATATTTCATTATTTAAATATACTCCGTACTTTTAAAAAAATAAAGCTACAAGATATCCTACTATCGACATAGCTGCAATCGGCGGCAAGGCCGCCATCGGCCGCCTGGTTTTCTGGGTAATGAAAAGATAATAAGTCAAAAAGAGGCCGAGCATAGAAAAAAGGAAAACAACCAGTCCGCTGGCCAAACCGTGAAATCCGATAACCGAGGCAATCAAAAGAAGCGGCATAACTATATCGCCTGAGCCTAAAATCATAAACTCGCTACCGGGCACTCTGACATTTCTAAGATTTTCTTTCCAGCCCTGAAATTTTTTGGGAATAACCAGACCGAAAATCGCCCTTGATTTAATCATATCCTCGGCCATCTTGACCATATGGCCGGTTTTATAGACAGCGATGATGTCGTAAAAAGATAAAATCAGCAAAAGAATAATAACTGACAAAGGTTTAAGCGAAATTCCTAAAACAGCACCGATGCCAGCCAGAGCCAGGACAATTCCGATATTGTGAAGCAGGACTATTTTTGCTTTCAAAACCCCGAAAGTAAGCAAAACGGCGATAAGAGTGGAAACAATAACTTCGTTAAAAAGAAGAGAAAAAACCGTCTGGCTACCGGCAAAAACAGCAAGACCGAGAATCAATCTGAAAAAGAAAGCTGATTTGCGGGAAAATTTTCTGGTAAAATAAATAAAAAGAGTTAAGAAAATCAGGAAAAAAACTATTTCGCCGGCGGTCAAATCAAAGGCAATCTGATTTTGGATTAAAGTCTGGCTTTTCAAAACTACAAAAATCCCAATCAACTGGGTCATCGCAAAAAGTAATAATTCTTGAAAAAACAAAATCAAAGTTATCTATAATAAATCCTATTATTCACCCGCAGATCGATGTATTGAAGGTTTTGGCGGCGGTCAGCCGGAAGTTTTTCTTCTAAAAATTTCTTCAACGCCACCAACTGGGTCGGGATATCGCTTTCTTTATCCAAATAGACATACCAGCCTTCCTTGGTCTTTATCCAAAACTCAAACGAGCCCGGCGCTAGAAAAAAATTATTATAAGCAACTATTTTCAACTCGTCTAAGATTTTTTTAGCTGAATTTATCTTTTCAAGAAATTCCCGATCGTCAAGACTGTCGGTCAAATTAAAGTCCCTTTCCCGACCGTCTTCTATAGCCAGAAGCGCTTCGCCTGAAAATCGGGCAGCTGGTTTAAATAAAAACCCGTCTTTATCTAAATAGAAGCATTGGTCCTGCCCGCTTTTGCACCATATTCCGGCCGCCTTCCTTTCATCTATCCGGACGCTTAAATATTTATTGAAAAAATTTTTGCTGACGTCGGCTTGGCCAATGATCGGAAAATTTTCTTTGAGAGAATCCTCTATCTTTTTAGAACTGGAAAAAAGAATATTTGAAAACGGCTTGGTTATTTTTTTAATCTCTTCTTCGCTTATTTCCTGATTGCCGCTTAATTCAATTCCTTTTACTGAAAACCAGCCGGAAAAAAATAAGGCATAAGCCCCAAATATGATAAAGGTTGCCAGCGAAGAAACAACCAAAAAAGCGACTCTGATTTTTCGCTTTTTTCTTTTACTTCTTAACTCGTCGCGGTAGCCATGTTGTAAATATCTATCCATATTCCAGTCTCATTTTTATGCTATAGCATAAAAATGAGACTCATAAAATTATGTGGAAATTATAAATTTTTCAAAGCTTTCGGGATTTTTATTGAGCCGTCTTTTTGCTGGTAGTTTTCGAGAATAGCCAAAATAGGTCTTTCGGGAAAGACGGTCCCATTCAACATATGGACAAATTCCAAATCGCCGTTTTTTCTTCTTAGCCTGATATTCAGACGGCGCGACTGAAAGTCGGTCGCGTTTGAAGTCGAATGGGTCTCCTTGTATTCGCCTAATCCCGGAAACCAGGTTTCAATGTCAAAAGTTGACGCCGAGGGCCTTGCTAAATCTCCAGTTGAAAGATGAACCACTCTGTAAAACAGACCAAGCTCTTTCATTAATTCTTCTTCAACCGCCAAAAATAATTTATGCTCGGAAACAGAATCTTCCGGTCTGGTGTATGAAAACATCTCCAGTTTATTAAATTGATGAACCCGCATTATTCCACGGACATCTTTTCCATAACTGCCGGCTTCGCGCCGGAAACAGGAAGAAAAAGCGAGATACCGAACCGGCAAATCTTTTTCCTCAAAAATTTCATCCATGTGCATCGGTCCGATTGATTGTTCTGAAGTGCCGACCAGATACTTTTTATCTTTTTCCAAAAAATATCTCTCTTCGCGGTCAGCTTCCGTATCAATATAGCCCATTCCTTTCATTGCTTTTTCGCTTATTAAAACCGGCGGAATCACTGGAATAAATTCTTGGTCGGAAACATTTAACTTATTTTTCCTGGCAATTTTCCCGACCCACTTTTTGTGTGTTAATCTAGCTAAAGTAAAATTTATCAGGGCAAATTCGAGCCGGGCGCCAAGCCCTTTCAGATAACCGAAACGGGAACCAGAAACTTTAGCCGCTCTTTCAATATCAATAATTTCCAGCGACTCCCCTATTTCATAATGTTTTTTTGGTTCAAAACTAAATTTCGGCCTCTCCCCTGCTTCATATAAAATTTTGTTGCTTTTCTCGTCTTTGCCGACCGGCACATCAGCCAAAGGCAGATTCGGCAACTGATATAAACTTTCATTTAAATTCTTTTCAACCAACTCCAATTCGCTTTCGAGAATTTTGATTTCTTCTTTCAGTTTTTTGAGATTCTCAATCTCAATCGGATTCGGAATCTTTTTTGACCCCCTATTCATTTCTGCCCTCCCCTCTTCCAATTCCTTCAAAACATGCCTCCGCCTTTCATCTAAACTCAAAATGCTATCTACTGACTCGGCGTCAAAATTCCGCTTCTTCAAGCCTTCTTTGACTTCTTCTGGATTTTGTCGGATAAATTTGATGTCAAGCATAATTTATTATACGATGATATATCATTATATCATCGTGCTATTCTTTCAGTTTCATCGTTGGGAATAGGATTATTTCGCGCAAATTTTTCGAATTAGTCAAAAACATAACCAGACGGTCTATGCCGATGCCAATTCCGGCCGCCGGCGGCATTCCGTATTCCAAGGCCTCCAGAAATTCCTTATCATAAGGATGAATTTCGTCGCCTTTTAATTTTTTTTGTTCATTAAACCTTTCTTTTTGGTCCAAGGGATCATTAAGTTCTGAAAAGGCGTTGCATAATTCAAAACCGCCGGCAATAAGCTGGAACCGGGCAACATGATGTTCATCTCCTTCTAATTTCTTGGCCAAGGGCGATAGATTAATTGGATGGTCAATTACAAAAGTAGGCTCAATGATTTCCGGCCGGATTTTTTTAAAAATTTCATCGGGATTATCTTTTTCTTTCACCAATTCATTAAACTTAATTCTTTTGAAAGGCTTTTTAAAGTTTTCATTTAAATGAACAAAAAGGTCTTCTGTAAATTCCATTAACCAATTATAATCTTTGTAGGCAAAGTAAGCTTCTAACATTGTAAATTCAGGATTATGGTCGCGGTCAATGCCCTCGTTCCTGAAATTCCGGCCGATTTCAAAAACGCTTTCAAAACCGCCGATTAAAAGCCGCTTAAGAAAAAGTTCTGGTGCCACTCGAAGATATAAATCCAAATCAAGAGTGTTTAAATAAGTCTTAAAAGGCTTAGCCAAAGCTCCGCCAGGAATAGTCTGGAGAATCGGCGTTTCAACTTCAATACATCCCCGGTCTAAAAAATACTGCCTGATTTTTTGGATTATTTTAAACCTGGATTCAAACCTGCTTTTAACATCCTCGCTGAATATCAAATCCAGATATCTTTTTCTGAATCTCTCTTCTATATCCTGCAAGCCGTGCCATTTTTCCGGCAAAGGCAAAAGCGTTTTTGTCAGCATTCGGAAACTTTGAACTTCCAGAGTCGGTTCGCCGGCTTTGGTTTTCATTAAGACGCCGTCTGCTTCAATAAAATCGCCGATGTCGAAATTTTCAACAAAAAATTGGTATTTTTTTTCGCCGAGAACGTCTTTTTTGAAAAAAAGCTGAATCTTGCCGCTCTCGTCTTTTAAATCGTTGAACAAAGAACCGCCATGCTCCCGCAAAGACATTAAACGGCCAGTCAGAGTCACTTTTTCGCCAATTCCTGATAAATCATCAAAATTTTCCAAAACTTCCGAAACCCTATGTGAACGAAAACTCTCCGCCGGATATGGATCAACTCCGGCTTTTCTTATATTTTCCAGTTTCTTCAGCCTCGCTTTTCTTATTTCTTCCAAAGCCATGATTTTAGGATAGCAAAAAAACTTGCTCGGGTATAGCCAATTTCTAAAAGAATAATAGTGGAGGATTCCTTCTATAATATCTCCAAAATCTTGTACCTCGCTTTGCCTCTAAGCGTTTCCACTTCTATTTCATCTCCTTTCTTATGCCCCAAAAACGCCTTGCCCAGAGGCGACTCGTCGGAAATAAAACCCTTAGCCGGATCTGCCTCGGACGAACCGACAATGGTGAATTGCTGAATCCCGAACTTAGATTCAACTTTCACTTGAGCACTGACTTCAACAGCTTCATGATTGTGGCCGGCTTCCCTGGAAACCAACTGGGCCCGCCTTAAAATCTCCTCCATTTCCAAAATCCTTCCCTCATTGAAAGACTGAATCGACAAGGCCTCCTGATATTCGGCATTTTCAGAGAAATCTCCGAGCGCTTTCGCTTCCTGGATTTTTTGGGAAATTTCGAGGCGCGAAAACTTTCTCTTCTCAAGTTCGTCTTTTATTTTTTTTAGTCCTTCCTGGCTTAAGTACATTTATTTAAAATAGTTTTTTAGAATCCGATACGCTATCTGATGCGGTATGTAACTTCCTTCTTTACCCGATTCTATCATTATTGTCAACGCAATCTGTGGATTATCATAGGGAGCGAAAACAGAAATCCAGGAATTAGTGCTTTGGCCCTTGATCACTTCGGCCGTTCCACTCTTAGCCCCAACTTCAAAAGGCAGACCAGATAAAACCTTGGCGGTGCCGATCTCGGCGGCCAGCTTCATGCCCTCTCGGACAACCTTCAGGCTTTCTTCATTGAAATTTAATTCCTGGATAATTTCCGGCTCAAAAGTTTTAATGACGGCGCCTTTTTCATCTAAAACCTTATCCGCTATGAAAGGCCGATATAAAGCATGGCCGTTGCCAAAAGCCCCGATAAAAGAAGCAACCCAAAGAGGTGTAGCCAATAAATCGCCTTGGCCGATTGAAACATTAAAAGTATCGCCCTGATACCAGGTTTCTCCGCGAAAATCTTTTTTCCATTCCTGACTCGGCACAAAACCGGCCACCTCGCCTGCTAAATCTATGCCCAGAAGTGAATTAATTCTAAAAAGCTTAAAATACTCGGCGATCTTTTGAATGCCAAGTCCTTCAACGTCGTAAAAGCCGCCGCCGACGGTGTAAAAATAAATATCAGAGGAATTAGCGATAGCTTCTTTCATATTCACCCAGCCGTGGTTTTTCCAATCTCTGAAAGTATAAATAATTTCAGGATTAAAAGGATTGGGAATAGTGATTAGGCCGGGAGCGTTGATTTTTTTTAACGGACTAATCACCTTTTCCTCCAAAGCCGCCAAAGCGATAATCGGTTTTATCGTTGAACCCGGGGCGAATCGACCAGAAATTACCCGATTAAGCAAAGGCTCTCTCCGATTCTCAAAAAATAATCTAAATTCTTCGGAACTTAATCCATCAGTGAAGCTCGAATTGTCATATGAAGGCAGGCTGACTAAAGATAAGATCCGGCCATCTCTCGGATCTAAAGCCAAAGCCGTTCCGGAGCGCGAACCAATTTCTTTTAAGGCCCCATCTAATTCCCGATAGATATTTTTTTGCAATTCAGAATCTATATTTAAAACTAAGCTGTTCCCTTTTTGAGGCACCGAAATCTGATTTTCGTCTTTGAAACGATTGATAAGAACCTGGCCCCGCCGACCTTTTAACTCGCTTTCATAAAAACTCTCAAGGCCTTCGCGACCGATCTGATCATTGATTTTATAATAACCGTCCCTATTGAGATCGTCTTGACTGACCAAACTCACATAACCGATTAAATGTGAAAAAATCTCGCCGTCCGGATAAATTCTGGTACTGCTAATGGCAACAAGAAGATTCGTAAAATTCAAGGCCAGAATTCTTTCTTTCTCTTCTTCAGTAAGATCTTTTTTCACTAAAAAAGAAGCCCTGTTCATGTTCTTTTCAATCAGCTCTGAAAGAAAGTCATGAGGCAAGCCGATAGCTTCAGATAATTTTGAAATTAACTCCTCTTTTTTGCCAGAGCCGACCGGAATTTTTGAAGGAATCAACCAAAGACTGAAACTTTCTTTATTTGAAGCCAGAAGATTCCCTTCTTTCGAATAAATCAATCCGCGCTGGGGAGGAAGCGGTATTGAAATAAATTGATTTTTAGCCGAAAGATCGGCGAAATAACCGCCTTTTACAATCCCAAGATTAAAACCGGCAATCGTAAAAACTCCTAATAGTATCAGAATCCCAAAATAAAAAATAATAAAAAAAACAGACATTATCGGTCTTTCAATCTTTGATTCGGGCGAAACTGATTCTAAAAACGACTCTTCTGGATTAAGAGCGTCGCTGTCTAAACTAACCTTATAGTTTCTCATTATTGAAACTCTTCTTTATCGGTGCTGATTAAAATATCTTTTAATTTATCAACATCTTCTAAAACTATGCCGCAACCTCTGACCACAGCCGTCAAAGGATCATCGATTATTTTAACCGGCAGTTTTGTCTCATGAGCCAATAAAACGTCAAGCCCTCTTAAAAGGCTTCCGCCGCCAGCCAGATATATTCCCTTTTTTGTCAAATCAGAGATAAGCTCCGGCGGAGCATCTTCGATAGTGTCTTTGACGGCGTTAATTATGATCCTGGTAGAATGCATCAACGCTTTTTTGATTTCCGAAGAAGTAATTTTTATCTCCTTGGGCAGGCCGCTCGCGGTGTCGCGGCCGCTTATTTCCATATCCAGCTCTTCGACTTCCGGCCAGACCGAACCGATGGAAATTTTTATGTCTTCAGCCATCCGTTCGCCAATTAAGAGCTTAAATTCGTCCTTGATGTATTGAATTATATCTTCATTAAACTTATCGCCGGCTATTCTAATGCTTCTTAATGCCACCATCCCGCCTAAGGAGATTAAAGCCACTTCGGTCGTGCCGCCGCCGATATCAACTATAAGATTGGCTTTAGGATCATAAATCGGGAGCCTTGCGCCGATGGCCGCAGCCATTGGTTCTTCAATCAGATAAACTTCTCTCGCTCCGGCGTTGAAAACCGCATCCTCCACGGCTCTTTTTTCAACTTCGGTCACGCCAGAAGGAATTCCGATAATCACTCTTGGCCGCGGCACCAGAGTAAAAGATTCTTTGTGAACCTTATCAATGAAATATTTGAGCATCTGTTCGGTGATTTCAAAATCCGATACGACTCCGGAAACGAGAGGCCGCGAAGCAACAATGAAGCCGGGCGTTTTTCCAATCATTTTCTGGGCCTCGCTTCCAATAGCGATAATCTGGCCGGTCTTTTTATTGACCGACACGACCGAAGGCTCATTAATGACAATCCCCCGCCCCTTAACATAAACAAGGGTATTAGCCGTACCCAAGTCTATGCCGATATCTTTTGAAAAAGCACCGAAAAGTTTATCTAACATCCATCTATCTTAGTTGATTAGATAATTTATTCAAGTTGACTAAAATAGATTTATCTTCTGCCCTTTTTTTAAACTCAACCGAATCTTTTTCCAAAGTCTTTTCGCTTACTATCACCCTAAAAGGGCAGCCTATTAAATCCGCATCGGCGAATTTTTCACCCGGGCTTTGATCCAGACGATCATCATACAAAACTTCAACTCCGGCATTTTGCAGATCTTCGTAAATTTTACCTGCTTCTTGATTCCTATGATTTAAAGCAATCAAATGAACTTTGAAGGGCGCCACATTTTCAGGCCAAAGAATTCCGATTCCGTCATTATGAATTTCGACGATCGTTCCCATAAGCCGGCTGATTCCAATTCCATACGAACCCATTACTACATGCTTTTGGCCGCCGTCTTTATCTAAGTATTTTAAACCGAAAGCTTCGGAATATTTTAAGCCTAATGGAAAGATATTGCCGACTTCGATTGATTTTTTTTCTTGGACAAAGCCGCCGCATTTAGAACACTGGCCGCCGTCTTTTAATTTTGAAATTTCAGAATTTTCCGCATATTCGCATTTTAAACAAATAAAAACAGTATCTTCGCCGACATCGGACAAAACCTGAAACTCATGGGTATTAGAAATAGTAAAGGCTCCGCCGCCAGCCAAAGTATATATCGTTTTCAAGCCGCAACGTTCAAAAATTTTAAAATAGGCTTGTTTTACCGAATCATAATATCGAAATAAGTCTTTTTCGGATTCGTGGAAGCTATATAAATCTTTCATCAAGAATTCGCGGCCGCGCAATAGACCCGATTTGGCTCTCGGCTCATTCCTGAATTTAGTCTGGAATTGATAAACCGCTTTAGGCAGATCTTTATACGAATTAATAAACTTTGAAGCCATAAAAGACAAAATATCCTCATGAGACCAGCCGAGCGTGAAATTTGATTCTTTTTCTTTTTTGCCTCTAACTTCAAAACCGATATCCACATCCCATCTTCCGGTGGCGTCCCAGTATTTTTTTTCAACCAGAGCCGGCATAGAAATTTTTTCGCCGCCGACGGCATCCATTTCTTCATCCACGATCTTTAATATTTTTTCAATCACCCGCCAGCCTAATGAGAAAAAAGTGTAAACTCCGGCCGAGTTCTTAAAAATAAAACCGCCCCGAATCAATAATTTAGCGTTGATGCTTTCTTCGTCTTTGGGGGCTTCGCGTAGAGTTTTAGTGAAAAGTTTAGATAATCTCAAGGTTTTAAAAGTGAGGCTATAGCCGAACTTCTAAAAGAACTTTGTAACATCTTTAACTGTAATCCAAATCATCAAAGCAATCAAAAAGGCGAATCCAGCCGCGTTCACGAATCCTTCAATTTTTTTTGGAACCGGCGAACCTTTTAATTTCTCAATGCCGATAAAAAGCAGCCGGCCGCCGTCTAAAGCCGGAAAGGGAATAATATTTAAAACCGCCAGATTGATTGAAAGCAGAGCTACGAATTGAATCAAATAATTAAAACCCAGCCCGGCGGCCTGACCAGTCAAAACGGCAATCCCGATTGGCCCGGAAACATCGGCAATTAAACGGGAATCAACAAAAAGATTTCTGAAAAAAAGGCCGAGGGCAATCATAATATTGACGGCCATCACGCCGGTATCACGAATTCCCCGCCAAATTGCCTCATACCAGGGATAAGATACCACTCCGGTCTTAGCCAGATTAACGCCGATGGCACCCTGACCGACCGGCGGATTTTTTCTTGGAATCAATTTTAAATTAACTTCAGTTCCATTTCTTCCAATAATTAAAACAATTTCTTCGCCGCCGTATTTCTTTACAAAGTCCTGAACCTCTTCAACATTTTTCGGTCGCACTAAATCTTCGCCTTTTTGAAGCTGTTTAATTTCGTCTAAGATTTTTAATCCGGCGGCGCGGGCGGGTGAATCCTGGGAAACCTGAATTATTTGGATTTTTATGTCTTTGGCGGTAAAATCTTCATTACCGGCCAATCCGATTCTCAAACCCAAAAAATTTCCTAAACCGAGAAGAACCGCCGCTAAAAAAAGATTCATCAAAACTCCGGCGACGATGACTTTAGCCCGTTGTCCGGCCGGCTTTGAAGCGAAACTTCTTGAATTGTCCCGATCTTCACCGTCTTCGCCGTAAATCTTCACAAAACCACCGAAAGGAATCCAATTGATTGAATAAACCGTTTCGCCCCTTTTGATCCCGAAAAGGCGTGGCGGAAACCCGAAACCGAATTCTTCCACCTTCATTCCGGCTTTCTTGGCCACATAAAAATGCCCGAACTCATGGGCTAAAACTAAAACCCCTAAAACAATGATAAAAATTATTGCGGTTAGCATTTTATAACTCGGCTCTTCGTCTTGCTAAAAACATAAACGGGGAAAAGTATTTTTCTAAATCTTTTAAAGTAGTATTATAAATTTTGCCCTTTTCGGCGGCTTCGCAAAATAACTCACGCGCTCTTCCTATTTCCCAAAGATGACCCTGCCATCGCTGGTCGTCTAAAGTAAGTTCGAAAAGTTCTATGGACCGACTCACCGCACCTTCAAAAAGTTTTTCATCTTTCCCTTGCCATTTAGCCGCTCTCCCGACTTCGGCGCCTATATTCGCCATTTGTTCTTCCAAAGAAAATTTACCCCAACTTTTTTTTAAATCTTGGATATATTGATTCATACTTTTCAGTCTAAAATTAATTTAGCCACAATTTCTTTTATTTTTTCTCTAATTTGCGGATCTTCTACGCCGCGGGAACGGTTATTTTGCAATGGTTTTAAATTTATTATCGAATCAAATTCTATCATTTCTTCCTTCGGTTTGTCAGGATAAAGATTAATCCCCCAGGTATCTTCGCCCTTTGAATCATGTTTTTCAATCAAAAACACCTGTTCGTCGGAATGAAAGGCGCCGCCAAGAGCAATAATTTCTTGTTTCAGGTCTATCACTGCCTTCACTAAATCGCCAAATCTTTCTTTGGCAATCTCTTTAAGCTCCGATTTAGTAATAGGTTTTTTAATTAAATTAATTTCCGCCATATTTTGGCCGGCTGAATTTTAATAAATCGAGGCCGAACGTTTTCGAAATGGCTGTACCCGAGAAGATTTTTGCTATCCGCTTAATTCTCTTTCTTTACTCTCCCCTATTTCCTTTACTTTTTTATTAAACTCATCGACCGCTTTTTGAAGTTCGTCTTTAGCCCTGAATTTATCATCCTCTGAAATCTTCTTCTCCTTTTCTAGATTCTGGACCTTGTGCCAAACCTCGTCCCGGCCGCGCCTTATTCTTATCCGGGCCTGTTCAAGTTTATCATGCAAAAGTTTTATCATTTCTTTCCTCCTTTCATCCACCAAAGGCGGCAACACCAATTTTATATTCTGGCCGTCAATACTCGGATTCAAGCCGAGCCGGCTTTCTTCAATCGCTTTAGCTACGGCGCCAACCCCATTTTTATCCCAGACCTGGATAATCAGAGTCTTTGCGTCCGGAACCATTATCGTCGCGACCTCTTTTAAATTCAATCTACCCCCGTAAGCGTCAACTTTTAGATTTTCAACTAAGATCGGGCTGGCCCGGCCGCCTCTTAACTGGGCGAGATCATTTTTTAAAAAATCCAAAGTCTTATCCAGCTCTTTTTTTAAATTTTCTATTAATAGCTTATCAATCATAGATTGATCATAAAATTCTCAAGAGCCAGGCGATGATTAAACTGCGGCCTTGAAAGAATGTTCGATAAATGCAAAATTTCTTTAGCCAGCCTTTTATCCACCAACGAAGCCGAATAAATAAACCAATCTCCGGCCGTCTTTTTTAAATCTTCAAAACTGTCCGAAATTTTTTTAGCCGCCTCAAATCGCTCTTTTAAATCGGCCCTCATCAGTTTATTTAATAAATTAATATTTTTTTGGAAGCCCTCAAAATTATTTGCCAGCTCCAAGGCCAAGCCCAAAGAACCATTAGAAAGTTTGGAGCAAGTTTCAGCGACATCTTTTTTGATTTTGTTAATACCCCGCTCAGCGAGGCCGGCCAAATGATCTAAAATCTCCTGTTCTCTTAATGGCCTGAATCTTACCGGCTGGCAGCGCGAGACCACCGTAGAAAGAAGCATTTTCGGAAGATGGCTTACTAAAAATAAGATGGATTTTCCCGGCGGTTCCTCCAAAATTTTAAGCAGGGCGTTTGAAGCGTCGTGGCCGAGGTTATTGGCATTATTAATGATTGCGATTTTATACTTTCCAAAAGGAGTCAGATGGATAAAATCTTTCAGCTCTCTGATATCAGCGATATGAATTTCATCTTTTTCTTTATCAATTACTTTTAAATCGGGATTACTGACTGTCGGTCCGGCGATTAGTTCCGAAATTTTAAAAGCAAGCAGTTTTTTGCCGACTCCTTCCGGTCCGTAAAAAAGATAGGCATGGCTTAAACTACCTTGTTTTATCAAATTTTCAAAATAGTTCTGAATTTGTTGATTTCCTATAAGCATGGTTTATAAATTCAAAACTCAAATTTTAAATTTTAATTGAATGTTTAAAGATTTTAAATTTAAAACATTTCTGCATTTGATTTAAAATTTGTAATTTAAAATTGGAATTTATTTAGTATCTCCCCGGCTATTACCTCCCCCGCATCTAACCTCGCAAATCGCTTGATTTCCCCGCCGACCAAAGGGTTATTTAACAAATGTTTAATCTGGTCTATCAAAATATGAGGCTTTAGATTTTGCTCTTCCAAAACCACCGCGCCGAATTTAGCGAACTCGGCCGCGTTTCCTTTCTGGTGGTTTCCGGCCGAATAAGGATAAGGTATCACAATTGATGGTTTCGCTAAAGCGGCGATCTCAAAAATACTGGAACCAGAACGCGAAACTACTAAATCCGACATGGCAAAAGCATTTTTCAATTTTTCTTCGTTTAAAAAACTATAAGCCCGGTAATTTTTTTCTATATTCTCATCATATTTCCCCTTGCCTTCATTTTTAATAATATCCGTTTCCTTTTTAACCAGCTCAAAATTATTAATTCCGGCTTGATGGATAATCTGGAAATCTTTAACCAGATGAATCAAAGAATTAATCAAAAGATTATTTATAAACACGGCTCCCTGGCTTCCGGCTAAAAATAAAATCGTTTTTTTACCGAAATCAAAATTAAAAAAACCGGCCGCTTCGGCTTTATTCCCGTTAAATAAATTTTCCCTTACCGGATTGCCGCTTAAAACGGTTTTTTGGACAGGAAAATATCTAGCCGCGTTTTCAAAAGAAATAAATATCCTTTTGGCAAATTTAGCCGCAAGCCGATTAACTAGACCGGGTACAGAATCGGATTCATGAATGAAAAAAGGGATAAAGTAGAGCATGGCAACAAAAGTCGGAATAAACGAAGCAAAGCCGCCTTTTGAAAGAACAAGGTTGGGCATAAAAACAAAAAGAATCCAGAGGGCCTGAATAAAAGCAAAAGGAATCGCTAAAAAGGCAAGAAAATTCAGGCGGCCGCCTTCAACCCGCCTTAATCTGGGGGCTAAAATTTTTTTAAACCGGATGCTTTGGCTTTCAAACTCGCTTCTCCAACTAGACGAATCAGCCACGGCCATCAATTCCAAATTTATCCCTTTTTCGCCGGCCAGTTTTTGAAGCTCCCGGCCAACCGCGACTAAAGGATAAATATGTCCGCCAGTTCCTCCGCCAACCAGTAAAATTCTATAACTCATAAAAAGCCTTCCTTTTTTAATAATCCAATTTTCGCCCTATTCCCGTATGCGTAACCGCCGATTTTGCCATCCGACCTTATCACCCGATGGCAGGGTACATTTTTAAAAGGATTTTTATTTAAAACATTGCCAACGGCCCGGCAAGCGCGCGGCGAACCCGCAAATCTAGCCACCTCTTTATAATTTAAAACTTTTCCTTTAGGAATTTTCTTTACTATATTATACACTTTTTTTTGAAATTCAGTCATTTTAAAAACTTAAGCATATCTTGCCACTTTCTGATATTTAGAATATCTTTCGCTTCTGCCCAGCCACGCCTGGCTTGAGCAATTCCCAATTCCAAATACTGAAAATGCAAAATACTGTGAGCGTCTGAATCAATTGACAGTTTCACTCCGGCTTCAACCGCTTTTCTGATATGCTGATCTTTCAAATCCAGCCGGCTCGGATAAGCGTCTATTTCCAAAACGGTTTTGGTTCTTTTGGCCGCCTTGATTAAAGCATCAATATCTATTTTATAGGATTCTCTTTTCTGAATCACCCGGCCGGTCGGATGAAAGATTACATCAATGTTCGGATTTTCCATCGCTCTAACTATTCTTTGGGTCTGTTCTTTTTCAGATAAATTAAAGTTAGAATGAACCGCTCCGCCGGCAACATCCAGTTTAGCTAAAATTTCATCGGAAATATCCATCTGGCCATCTTTCAAAATATTAACCTCGGCGCCTTTTAAAATTTTAATACCGCTGACTTGTTTCTGGACTTCGTCTATTTCTCTCATTTGCCGAAGAAGTTTCTTCTCATCCAAGCCGCCGGTCATGGCCAGACTCTTTGTATGGTCGGTGATGACGATATATTCCAAGTCTGCTTTTTTGGCGGCTTCGGCCATTTCCTTGATTGAATTCTGGCCATCAGTCCAGTTGGTTTGAACCTGCAGATCGCCCTTCAACGAACCATATTCAATTAATTTTGGCAGTTTGCCTTCTTGGGCCGCTTTAATTTCACCAGAATTTATTCTGATTTCCGGCGGAATCCATTCAAGGCCGAGTTTTTTATAAATTTCTTCTTCCGTTTTCCCGGCCGCTAATTTTTTGCCCTTATATAATCCATATTCATTCAGTTTATATCCCTTCTTGATTGCAATTTCGCGCAAAGCGATATTGTGGTACTTATCGCCGGTGAAATATTGCAAAGCCGCACCGAATGACTTCGGCTCTAAAACCCTCAAGTCCGCGTCCATTCCGTTGTTAAGCCGAATATTGGCTTTGGTTGAGCCCTTGGCGTAGATGTAGCTGGCTTCCGGCATCTTAACAAAATAATCAATCACTTTTTCCGGCTCTTTGGAAATCGCCAAAATATCCAAGTCCCCCACTGTCTCCTGCATCCGTCTTATTGAACCGGCCGGCTCGGCAATCTCAACATAAGGCAAAGATCTTAAACGTTCTAAAATAGAGTTGACTAAAGGCCAGACAAAACCCAAAATAAAACGGCCTTGGCCGCTTTTTAAAAATTCAATGCCTTTTAAAATTTTCTCCTCCGACTTTTCACCAAAACCTTCGAGGTCTCTTAGCTTCCCGGCTTTAGCCGCTTTTTCAAGCTCGCCGATTGTTTTGATTCCAAGTTTCTTATAAAGCTTATAGACGCTTTTAGGGCCGAGGCCTTCAACAGAAGTCAACTCGCTGACATCAACCGGCACCTGCTTTTTTAGATGTTCGTAATCTTTAATCCGCTTTGTTTTTATGTATTCTTCAATCTTTTCGGCAATCCCCTGCCCTATTCCTGAAATATCCATCAGAGCTTTCAAACCGCCTTTTTTGTAAATGTCCCTTACATCTTCTTCCAAGGTCTCAATTATTAACGCCGCTTTCTCATACGCCCGCGGCTTAAAAGGAACCTCTTTCATTTCCAGTAACATGGCTATCTCAAAAAGGATTTTAGAGATTTCTTCATTCATTAATGATGCTTCCGGCCGGGCTCTGGGAAAACTTGACCGCGCCCGACTTTTTCCCTTAACTCCGAATAAATTTTAATCAAAGTTATGGCGCCGGCGATAGCCACCAAACCAGCCACCAGAAAAACAATTTTAAAACCGAATTTCTCGGCTAAAATTCCGCCAAGCGCCGCCGCCGAAGCGGCGCCGATGCCAATAGAAACCGATTCTATCGCCCAATCAGTGCTCTCATGCATTTTATCAATATGGCGGGTGAAAATTGCGTTCCAAGGCGGAATGGCAAAAGCCGCGCCCATCCCGTAAATCGCGTTAATAAAATAAAGATGAATCGGCTTAAAAGCAAAAATATATAAAAAAGGCACTAAGGCGATTAAAAAAGAACCGATGATTAAAGAATAAAAATCGTCTTTCTCGCCGTGGTTTTTATCAAGGTAGTTGGCGATCGGAATCTGCAAAGATGATTTTACGATTTGAAAAATAGCGGCCGTAAAACCGATAATGGCCAAAGTTCCGCCTTCAATTTTTTGAGTGATAAAAACGGCGAAAACCGGACCAAAAACCGCAAATCCTGAAACCAATAAAAAATCGGAAGTAACTAAAGTGCGGATTACGCGGTTGATACGCATAAAATAATTGTAATATAGAATATAGAATGTAGGAAGTAGAATATAAGTTTAATGAAACTTAAAAAAAACGAGTGAGCTCGTTTTGTTCTATATTCTATATTCTATATTCTAATTACTTAACTTGCGGCAGTCCAAAACCGGTGGCGTCATCGTCGCCAAGAGACCAAATATCTTTAGCCATCTGGTGAAGTAAGTCACGGGTAGCTGAAGCTCTTCCCCCTTCCAAGGCAGTTAGCTGCCAAAACTTAGCTGCCAGACCAGCTATATGCGGCGAAGCCATCGAGGTCCCGGATAAAACTGCGTAGCCGCCGTTTTTCCAGGTTGACTCAATACTAACTCCGGGCGCGCCGAATTCCATATCTTTCTCTTCAACTACATAGGCCTGAGTTAATGGGTTTATGCCTCGCGAACTCCAGTCAGGAACAGAAATTGAAATATCTATCGCCCCAACGGCAATAGCATTAGTATTAGCCGCCGGATAATCAATACTCGCCGGATAAGGACCGTCATTGCCTCCGGCGGCAACGATTAAAACATCTTTCGAAACGGCATAATCCATGGCTTCCCGAATCAACAAACTCTCGGCATCACCTCCCAAACTCATATTTATAACATTTGCTCCGTTATCAGCGGCAACTCTTATTGCATAGGCAATATCATCAGCCCAACAAGAACCGTCATTGCCGCAGACTTTATAGCTGAATAAGTTCGCTTCTGGGGCCACTCCGTAGATTCCTAATTTGTCAGAACCGGCGTCAGCCAAAATAATTCCCGAAACATGGGTGCCGTGGCCATGTTTATCTTCACAAGATCCATCTTTGACAAGAACTTTTAGAGAAGTAAAATCCTTGCATTGCTTGACTCTATTCTTTAAATCAGGATGAGTCTTTAAAACTCCAGTATCTAAAACCGCCACATTTACATTGGCGCCGCCGGAAGTCGAAGTTATGGCTGAATTATTATAAATAAGAGCGATGCCCCAAGGAGTTTCATCTGAAGGTATTGGCCGGGTTCTTCTGACTTTGGCCTTGATGCTTTCTAAAATATCAATCTTATCTTGATTTTTTTCTTCGCTTTTTTCTTCGCTGGTAATGACCGGCTCTTCACTGGGCAAAGGTTCTAGCGGTGTTTGAATCGCCTTCGGCAAAACATGAAGCTGACCAACCGGCTCGACTTCCACTCCAAAAATTTTAGTTAAGGTCAGCTGAATTCCTGATAAATCTGTAGTAAATCCGTCATCAAAAGAATGTCTTTTACCAAAACTTTTCTCCCAAAATTGATTTTTAGTTTTAATAAAATAGCGAGGGCCGTCTTGATCTAAAATGGCGGCAGTTGTATTTGCGGCCTGGGCCTGAAAAGAACCAAAAAAGAAACAGGCATATAAAATATATGCCGATAAAACACCCCAAAATATTGAGTTTTTAGATGCTTGGAGCCTTATCACGAACGATATTAACCTTATCAATCCAAACCCGTTAAGTCAAGGTAATTATCCACAGTCTGTAAGTTTAGTTCAGAGCAATTGCCCCTGTTTTGAAGCATTTTCCCTCTCGTCAGCTGTAAAAATCCTTATTTTTCCGTACTCGCCGTCATAACCGGGCTCAATATGAACCCGTCCATCTCTAACTTTAGTAATACCCTCAGCGATTTCGGGCAGGGTCGATTTTTTCAAATTATCGGCCGAAGCATCAAGTAAAACATTGAACTCATTGCCAAAACTTCTAATCAATTTTTCATATTCCTGTAAAACTCTTTTAGGCCAGCCAGTATTAGAAGTGACACTAAGGCCTATTGAATCAGAAATTATTTGGTCTAAAGGAATAACATTTTTATAAGACACGCGGCTGACGGGTTTAAGGCCGCTTGGGCGGTCGGCAAGCTCGGCCACTCTGGCCAAAACGCCGACGGTTAGAGGCCTTTTACATTTAGGGCAGAGGAAATTATGTTTTTTTGTTTCTTCCGGCTCGAACGAAATATTGCATAATCGATGGCCGTCATAGTGATATTTTCCCTCTTCCGGAAAAAACTCCACGGTAAAAAGAAATTTTTTCGGATCTTTTGATTTTATTGATTCAATAATTTTGTAATAATCAAGTTCAGCGTCGAAGACATTAGCCTCCCGCCCGATTCGGGTCAACGAATGAGAATCGGAATTAGAAACTAAAGTAACGTTGTCTAATTTGGAAAGGCGCCAATTCATTGCCGGATCCGAAGAAAGACCGGTCTCAACCGCGTAAATATATTTGGACAAATCATCAAAGCATTCTTCAATTGAATCAAAACCTGATTTGGAGCCGAAAATAGAGAACCAGGGTGTCCAACAATTATGAACTGTAGCGAACTCCGTGACGTATGAATTATCATCTTCAACTTCCAGATTATAAACCGGACCTTTATAATCTTTTTCTTCAATATCCCTAACCGGCAGGTAAACATGATCTTTATCAATCCATCCGTGTTTAATTTTTGTTTTATAATTAAACTGTTTAAATTCCGGCTCCGACAGTAGACTAAATTTATCATCAAAAAACGTAAGACGGTTTAAGACATAACAATCGCCATTGGCCCTAATTATTCTATTTTGATATTTGTGTTTTCCCCTACTAAAATGTGACTTCATTGAATCAACGTAAATTGACGGGACTATTCCTAACTTTAACAAAACAATTTTCATTTGATTCATTAATTCTTTTGATACGGTATAACCTTTATCTCCCCGCCACCATCCTTTAAATAATTCTGCCAGTAATTCATCCGACAAACCTAAAAACCAGCTTGGCAACATTTTTGTATGAGCATCCTTAACTTCTTCTGAACTGTAAAAAAGTTTTTCAAAAAGCTCCTGAACTATTTTTGAGTAAAATACCAATTCTATTCCGTTCTCTTCTCTTCTTTTATAATTTTTGATTCCAAAAACAAAATCCATCAAGCTAACCACGTCGGCAACGTAATTTTCTTCTTTTTTGCTAAACATAAAACCTATGGCATCTCTACCGTTAGTATACCCCTCTGCCATGTAGTATCCGATTAATCTGCTAAAATCCTCATTCACGTTAATTATATCCGGAACTGCTTTTGTTCGATTCCCTCTCATTAATAGTCCTTTCTGAACTGGGATTAATGATATATGACGAAGCGCCTCGGCCACAGATATAACGGAGTGATTTGAATATGCATTATTAAAACGAGGAAAAACTAAAACATCCCCCTTTTCAATATTTTCTGCCGTAACCCAAGAATGTTTATATGATTTATAGTGTTTTTTTGTACATTTTAAATAAGTTTCATGTACCGGCTTGCATATTCCTTTAGACCAGTGGCAGTTTTTTTTAGTTTTAATAACATAAAATGGATGTTCGGGCGTTACCGTCAATCCTTCTCTGAAATAATATGGTTTAATAGAAAAAACTTTTCCTTTATAAGGTCTTCTTAAAACTTCTGTAACTTTCCTCCATCTATTTTTATGAGTAAAAACGCATTCTCCTTCTTTAATGTTTTGAATTTTTGTCAATAAGTTATTTTTTGTATGAACGGCTGTATCTGGTAATAAGCAATGAGCCGGAATAACCATTATATCCGGTGAAATTTCAAGACAGATTTCCAAAAACTTTTTTGAATCAAGACCTAGAATCGGCCGGCCGTCGGATTTCAGATTGCCGATGAAAGAAAGCTTGGCGTTTATTTTTTCGGCTGTTTCAATATCCGGAACTAAATAAAGATGATGAACTCTCCTCACCTTCCCGCCTTTTGAGTAAATGCAGCTTATTTCGCCGGTCAGCATGAAGCGGGGCTCAGCTTCATTATCCAAGCGGCCGAATGAATCAACTTTGAATTCCTTTTTCAGCTTGAAAAGGCCCGGTTCAGCCGGCTCCAATTTTTGTTTTATTTCTTTCAGCCACAAAGGATGAGTCAAATCGCCGGTCCCCAAAACATGAATACCCTTGATTTTTGCCCACTTATCCAGATTTTCAAGCACCATTTCCGGCGACACCGCCCGCGAGTATTTTGAGTGGATCTGCATGTCTACGACTAATTTCATGATGTCCCCGGCGCGATTCGAACGCGCAATCTTCGGCTTCGGAGGCCGACGCTTTATCCAGTTAAGCTACGGGGACTCATAGCGGCCAAGAGGCCGCTTACTAACCAAAATATAATCTGACCTTGCTGTAATGTCCAGAGAAAATGGTCAAAAAGACCTAAGAATAAAACCGAAGTAAAAATTATAAATAATGAGTAATGGAACGGCCGGTTAAAAGAAATTCTTAAATAATTTTTAATTAAAAAAAATAAAAACAATAAAAGCGCCGCCAGCCCTAAAATTCCGGTTTCGGAAAAAATCAGTAAATAAATATTATGGACCGGCTGGTAAAGATTCAGGGCAAGGCCCGGATTTTTTTCTTTCAGCCAGTTTACAAAATTACCCGGCCCAACCCCGAAAAACGGTTTCCCCTGAAAAGCAATCTGATTGTAAAAACCGCGCAAAGACAGAGCCTCTTCTTGAGGCGAAATTTTTATCCGAGCTAAAACTTGCGGCCAGAACAATAAAGAAAAAACAAATACTAAGACAAGAGTGACTAATGCCAACTTTTTAACATCCGATCTTTGAATTATCCCCCTGAATTCATTTTTCCAATAAAGCCAGCCAAATCTATAAATAACGCCGATAAGCCAGACAAAAATTATTATCCGAGAAAAAGTGAAAAACAATCCAAAAATCAAAATTGCATAACCGACCAGCCAAAACCATAATTCTTTCCCGCTCTTATTGATTCGGGAGATATATAGAAAATAAAAAATAAAAATTGAGATGAATAAAAAGAAGGCCAGAACATTCGGGTGGGGCAAAGTGCCGTAAGCGCGCATCACTTTCTCGCCTTCAACCGTAAATACGGCCACATTGAATAAATCGGAATTTAAAATTGTTTCGCCCAAAAATCGCAGGCCCAAATCTGACTGTTTGACATACTGGAGAATTGATAGAATCGCCTGAAAAATTCCGGAAGCCAAAAAAACGAAAAACGCCGTCGCCAAATTAAAAACGACGCCAAGATTGGATTTTACATAAAAATACAAAAGAGAAAATTCAACAAGTTTTATTAACTGATAAAATCCGAGAGCTGGATTAATGGCATTTTTAATTGAAATTGCAGAAATTACCAAAAATCCGATTAAAAACCAGTCATAATTGAATGAAAATATATTTCTAATTTCAACACGAGTACTTTGTGACATAGCATAAAATACTCGTGTTCGTAGAAACCAGGCTAAAATAAGAGTTAAAATCAATAAATCCGTCAAATATAAAAACGCCGAATTCCATTCATTAAACCCAATCCCCCACGAACGTAAAATCACTCTCGTCTGAAACGGAATTGAAAAAATCAAGGCATAGAAAAAAAGTTTTTCTATATTCAAGCTTTTCTGGCTATATTGGCTAAAATCCCGACTCCCAGCATTAACACTGCCAAAGCAGTGCCGCCGTAACTGATGAACGGCAAAGGAATCCCGGTCAAGGGCGCTAACCCGCTTAAAGAAGCGACATTGATAAAAGATTGGATGCCAACCCACGAGGCCAGCCCCACAGCATATAAAGAAGCAAACTTATTCCCGGCTCTTTTTGCAATTTTTAATGAAATCGTTACAAAAAACAAAAGCATAAAAAGCACGGCAGTCATGCCGATAAAACCGAGCTCCTCCCCGATAACCGCAAAAATTGAGTCGCCTACCGGTTCAGGCAAAAAACCCAGTTTTTGTTCGCCCTTGCCAAATCCAGAACCTAAAAATCCGCCTTTGCCGATAGCGATCAAAGATTGGTTAAAATGGTAGCCGATTCCCTTGACGTCAAAATCCGGATTTAAAAGAACAAAAACCCGATCAAACCGGTAAGGTTCGAAAAATATTAAGAGAGCGAAGGCGACGGCGATTAAAAGCAGAATCCCGACAATATGCTTAAATCCAGCGCCGGAAGCAAAAAACATTGAAATGGCAATGCCGATAATAATGCTTAAAGTCCCGATATCGGGCTGGGCGGCGATGAGAATGCCGATGAAAAAAATAATAATAGTGAAAGCGGTGGTAGAGCCGGCGGGACGCTGAGCGCCCCAAATGGCCCCGCTAAGCGGGGCGGCGAACTTGCGGCCCTCAAGCCAACTGGCCAGGTAAATTATTAAAGTAAGCTTCAAAATTTCTGCCGGCTGAAAAGAGAAAAGATTAAAGAAGTTAACCCATCTTTTTGCGCCGCCTAAATTTATTCCAAAGCCCGGGGCGAAAACAAGAAATAAAAAGAAGACGGATCCTAGAATCAAAGGCAGGGAAATTTTTTTCCAGATTTTATAATCCATCCTGGATGCGGCGAAAAAAAGAGCGAGGCCGGGCAAGAAACCGAAAAAAAACTGATGGCCCAAATAGTAATAATTGGTTCCGAAATTCTTCTGGGAGGGATAAATTCCGGCCGAAGAAATCATCGCCAGGCCGAAAACGATTAAAATAAAAGCAGGCCAGATTAAAGATTTTGTGTTCATCGAAAGAGAGGCGGAATTCTTGAATCAACTAAAAATAAAATTAGCCCAAAAATCACTCCGACGGCCGAGACCATCCAAAGCCGCATCGTCACCTGGCTCTCCGGCCAGCCCAAAGCCTCAAAATGATGATGGATCGGCGTGGAAAGGAAAATTTTTCTGCCTCTGAATTTCTTCGACAAAAGCTGAATCAAAACCGAGCCGGATTCAATTACGAAGATTACCCCAATAATCGGAAGAAGAAGAGGAATATTCAGAAACATAGCGATAACGCCGATGGTCGTTCCTAAAGCCATTGCCCCGGTATCGCCCATAAAGAATTTGGCCGGATAAATATTATGCCACAAAAAAGCGATCAAGGCGCCGATGATCGAAGAAATGAAAACTACTAAATCCATCCTTTCCTGGACAAAGGCAATCACGCCCAAAGCGGTAAAAATAGTCAAAGCCACTCCGCCCAAAAGTCCGTCCAAGCCGTCCGTCTCATTAGCCGAAAAAGTACTGGCCACAATTACAAAAACAAAAAACAGCATATACCAAAAACCTAAGGTAATATCGCCGAAAAAAGGAATATTAATGAAATTCCAATCAAGCTTATAGTAAAACCACCAAGCTCCGCCTAACCCGATCAAAGTGTAAAAAACAAACCGGTCGCGCATTCTTAGTCCTCTGCCCTTTTCTCCTTTTCCTTTAATGCTCCAAATATCGTCAACTAATCCCAATATCGCGCTTATGACTAAAGCCCCCAAAGGCAAAAAGGTCTGGCTTCTTGATAAAAAATTTAATTTTGCTAAAGAAGTTCCGGGAGAAATCTGGGCCAAAAACCAAAAACCGAAAATAATAATCAATAAAGTGGCCCAGATTATCACTCCTCCGCCTATGGGAATACCCTGTTTTTTTTGGTGGAGCTTGGAAAAAATAGGGGCCACGTCCTCTCTGATTACTTTCTTTTTGGAAAAATTGTATTTATCAAGAACTTTTTTCCAAAAAGGCGTGATAATTAAAGCAACAAAAAAACTTATCGTGGCAACGATGAAAATGCGAAGAACATTTACAACTGTGAAAACTCCATCAACTACTTCCATATATATGATTTGGCGGCCCACTCAACCAGTTTTTGAGCATCAAAGAATCTGCCGCTTGAACCAAGAACCACGGCAATCAAGCGGCTTGAATCACTCGGTGATTCGGTTACTAAAATCATAGATCCTCCGCTCAATTCGGTAAATCCGGTTTTGCCGCCGATAATATTGAACAGTTTTCCAAGAAGTTCATTGGTATTGAAAACTTGGTGCTTTAATTTCCCGTCAATCGAAACAATTTCAGTCTTCTGGATTTTAAGAATGTCGTACAGATTAACGTATCTAAATGAATATTTTATCAGTTTAACCAGATCCTGGCCCGTGGAAAAGCTTTTTTGGTCGTCCAGTCCGGCCGCTTCAGTGAAAAAAGTGTCGTTCATTTCCAGCGACTCCGCTTTTTCGTTCATTTTTTCAACCAGATTGATTCCGTAATTTTTCGCCAGATGTTCTTCAAAAGCATAAGCCGCGACATTGGATGATTCTATCAACATTAATTTTAATAGGTCAGCCGCCTTTATTCTCTCGCCTTGATACAAATCGTTTCCACCGCCTTCTTTTTCAGATTTTTCAATAACTGATTTTTTAATGATCGCAATATCGTTCAAATTCATATTTTCAATAACCGCGACTGCAGTCATAAGTTTAGTCAAAGAAGCAATCGGCATTTTAACTCCGGAGTTTTTATCAAATAAAACTTTTTCCGAGGCAAAATCGAAAAGAATAGCCGAACGGGCGAAAATATCGGGGTCCGGGATGCCCCAATCCCTGATTGGAAAATAATTGGTTTCGGCGGCTGGGAGCAGATAAGGAGCATTTTGAGGGCTGGAATCAACATAAGGGCTTTCATCCCCCAAAGAATTGCGGACTAAAACTACTGGACTTAAAAAATTCAACCCCAAAAACAAATCCAGAATTGAAACAAAAAGGAATTTGACAGTCATTGCGATTACTTATCTTTTTCAACTTTCAAATGCAGTTCTTTCAGCTGTTTTTTATCTATTTCCGAAGGACTTTCCATCATCGGATCCCTGGCATCGCCGGTTTTTGGAAAGGCGATCACTTCGCGGATGTTCGGCTCATTAGCAAAAATTGATAATAACCGATCAATACCCAAAGCAATGCCTCCGTGAGGGGGACCGCCGTAAGCATATGCTTCCAAAAGGTGGCTGAATTTTTCTTTTATTTCTTCATCAGAATACCCAAGAATATTGAAAACTTTCATTTGAAGCTCGGGGTTTGTAATTCTTATGCTGCCGCCGCCTATTTCAAAACCGTTTAAAACAAGGTCATATTGCCAAGATTTTACTTTCATAGGGTCGCTATCAAGTAATCTAATATCTCGTTCTTGCGGCGCGGTAAAAGGATGATGCGATGGAGAAATTTCTTGAGTTGTAGTTTTTTGGAAAAGAGGAAAATCCAAAACCCAAGCAAAAGCCATAGTATTCGGGTTCTTACTTTCTCTAAAATCAAACTTATCATCTCCGAATCTTTTAATGGCTTCTTCATAAGTAAATCGGGGGAATGGTTTTTTTAGTATCTTGCAATTTACTATCTTTTCGGTAAGCTCTGTGTACAAGTCTTCGATTAATGCTAAAATCGCTTCCCTTTCAACAAAACTCATTTCCAAATCAAGCTGGGTAAATTCAGGCTGACGGTCGCCCCGGGTGTCCTCGTCCCGGAAACATCGGGCAATCTGAAAATATCTCTCAATTCCGGCAACCATTAAAATCTGTTTATACTGCTGGGGCGACTGGGGCAGAGCGTAAAATTTCCCCGGATAAAGACGGGACGGCACCACATAATCTCTGGCTCCTTCCGGAGTTGACTTGGTTAAAATTGGGGTCTCTATTTCTATAAAGCTGCGGTCATTTAAATAATCCCTCATAAACTTAATCACTTTGTGGCGCATGATTAAATTGTTTTTCAACCGCTCCCTTCTTAAATCCAGATACCTGTATTTCAAACGGAGCTCCTCGTCTATCTCATGGCCGGCGCTGTCCAAAGGAAACGGCGGCGTTTCGGATTGGCTTAAAATAACCACTTCAACGGCTTTTACCTCAACTTTTCCGGTTTCTATTTCCGGGTTTTCCATGCCTTGGGGCCGCTCGGATACTTCACCTTTAATAAATAAAACCCATTCGGGCCGGAGAGTTTCAGCAATTTTATAAAGTTCCTCATTTTGGGGCGTAAAAACCAACTGGGCAATCCCGGAGCGGTCGCGCAAATCAATAAAAATTATTTTCCCGTGGTCGCGCCGAACATTAACCCAGCCAAAAAGTTCAACCGTCTCCCCTACTTTATCTTTTATTTCGTTAACCCAATATCGTTTCATGGCTTACATTTCTGAAACAAACATTGCTTAAAAATCTCTTTATGCTCCAGCCCGCGATTTTAAGCGCTTTTGGGATCAATGAATTTTCAGTCAAGCCGGGCAGGGTGTTTAATTCCAGAATATGAATTTTCCCTTTCTTGACTAAAAAATCAGAGCGCGAATAATCTTTGCAGCCCAAAACCATATGAGCTCTGACCGCGGTTTCCTGAATTTCTTTGGCCAAGTGGTCGCTTATCTGGGCCGGCGTGATTTCTTCAGTCGCCCCGGTTTTATACTTGGCTTCGTAATTAAAAAATTTGTATTCCTGATTTGGAATTATTTCGGTTACTGGAAGAGCCGAAACTTCGGTAGCGCCGTTAATCTTTTTCTCAACCACTCCGCAGGTAAATTCGCGGCCGTGGATATACTCTTCTACTAAAACTTCGGGGTCGTACTTGAAAGCATTCTGGATAGCTTTGTTTAACCAATTTCTCCTCCTGACAATCGAAACACCGACTGACGAGCCGCGGGAACAGGGTTTCACCACCACCGGCATTTTTACTAATTTATTTACAAAAAATTTTAATTGGGACTGAAAATATTCTCCTTCTTTGACAAATAAAGTTTTCGGAGTTTTCAAGCCGTTTACTGAAAAAAACTGACGGCTTTTGGCCTTATTCATAGCCAAAGCCGAAGCCAAGACTCCGGAACCGGTATAAGGGACGCCGTAGGATTCTAAAATCGCCTGAAGCCGGCCGTCTTCGCCGAATTCCCCATGAGTAGCCAAAAAACACAAATCAACGCTTTTAACGGCTTTTTCCAGTTTAGCCCAGCGTCCCGCCATCCAGACTTTTCCGTCCCGCAGAATTTTTATTTTCACCGGCTCAAAAAGCCGGCTATCCAAATTTTTAAAAATATTTTCGCCGCCCGCCAAAGAAACTTCGTATTCGCTCGACGGCCCGCCCATAATCACTCCGACTTTGATTTTATTCATTAGATTAAAGATTAACAGAATTTAAAGATAAAAAAAGCCCATCTAAATATTGGCGCTATTCGAAAATTTATGTTATTATATGAATTTGAATTAATATAATAACTTCGCTCGATCGAAATGAATCAAAAATTTGATTCATTTCTTCCTCACTTGTTATTATAAAACATTCCGCCCATAGCTCAATTGGTAGAGCAATTCCCTTTTAAGGAAGTGGTTCCAGGTTCGACTCCTGGTGGGCGGAC